>MDTB01106527.1_pt1 | contig 42674 bp, 35 predicted proteins | sample 811161 | NCBI WGS metagenome assembly MDTB01 (sample SAMN05326650, study PRJNA326480) | marine metagenome | isolation source: seawater | place: Mediterranean Sea | collected 2009 | reverse complement strand
TCCTTCTCTATCTTGGCGCCCATTTTCTCCATACAATTAGCCATCGAAAAAATATCATCCCCCGGTGTCCCAGAGAAATGGAGCTCAGTCTCAGTTTTCGATTGTACTGCCATGGCAATCCATCGAATCATATGGCTCTTCGAAGGCGGCAACCTCCAACTCACTCTTTCAGGATTAACTAAGGGACGTACTTCGAGCACGATCTATCCATTTGAAATGTTTAGTTGAAACCTTTTATTCGGGAAACTGCCTAATCCAATCTCCAAACTCACTTTCTCCATCCCATGAATCAGCCCTATCGTCAATAATACTTCTTTGCATAGTCTCATCCACAGTACCATTCATCTTAACCAGATTATTTCTCTGCAGAAGCTTTGGACTCAGGCCGGGAAGAAGAATGGAAATGCCCCGTGGAACCCTTCCAGGGTAGACTTCATTCACGTGACGAACAATATTTGTGGTGCAGGTATTCGTAATCGTGTTATACCATTCTGGTTCCGAACTGAGCTTGTTTGTCCTTCTGAGATAAGACTCCAACATCCTCCTCTCGTTCCCGGGACCTAGTACAACTGCTTCGAATAGGTGGGTTACTGATTTTTTTCTACATCTTGTCCTTACTCCGATAATGTCTCTCTCTGTCGCCCACACGTAGATTAATTCATACTGCTTGAACATCCCCTTGATTGGGTGGTATCTCTCCCCCTCCTCCCTCCTAACTTCAATAGAGCAGGCCAATCTAGTTCCGTCACCCATCTCAAAACTCATTATCGTGTGCGCCATTTGCCTTCTAGAGGGGTCAAAGTACTCTAAAACGAACCAAATCTTTGATACCTGGTTGAGGTTGATTTTCCGGTCTATCCATTTTTCATCGTAGTCTCTCGTGCTTCTCCAGTTGAAATCTCTTATATTTCGAATCGTAACCTCGTCACCATTGAATTCAGCAGTGGCCATTTTCTTGTTGTCATTCACCCAAGATCTATCATTAGACGGAATGAGGCTCAGATGTCTCTTCAGGAGCCAAAACAATGGCACTATAATCATAATTGCAGAAAAAGCTACGATTATCGATGAAACCGCACCCGCCTCGACCATCATCCTCCCATGGTCATTATGCAGATGAATATTGGCGCGGCAGGGGAGATTCGAACTCCCGAGGTGAGACACCACTGGATTAGCAATCCAGCGCAATGGCCAGGCTATGCGACTGCCGCAGTAAATTGACGACCAGCGATTCGGGCTTAAGAAGAACGGTCCAAGTCCTACTCTTCTTCCTGAATTTCTCCAGTACTTACTAGCTCGGAAGGAAGTCTGGCTACGAATACTATTTCATCCACGTATCCATCCCTATTTTTATTTCTTAATTCCATTATCCTTGTCCCTTTAGTGACTTTCCCTAAGGTTTCTTTGGTTTGCCCCGAAGTCATCCTTATCATCATTCCAGATGCTGTAAGCATGAATAACTGATCTTCAAGGTCAGGAATCTGTTTCACACTGACTACGTGATCCTCATTCCTCAGCGACATAGTTCTGACTCCTTTTGTTCCTCGATTAGTCTTCCTGTAGCCGTCCCTTTCGAAAATTGGCTCCCCATATTCATCAAGAACATCCCCCACTCCGCCTACTTCTTTTTGCACAACCATTTCACCAGAACCCAGACGACTCCTCTTTGCCATGCCATATTTGGAGATCGTTAGTACGCTTGTATCGAAATCGTCAGTAACTATCATTCCAATCACCTTGTCTCCACCAGTCAGCTTCATCCCCGAAACCCCTTGACTAATCCTGCCCTGGACCCTGACAACATATGTTGTCACAGGCTCTCCAGTATCTGGTGAAATCCTGGTTTTTTCTTCAGATGGTTTGAATCTACAAGCATTACCAGAAGCTGAAACCAGTACTACATGGTCGGAATCGGTTGCCGGCCTTACTGAAACAAGATTGTCACTATCCCCATCTGCGAATTTCAATGCGAACTTGCCGTTCCGATTAATTCTGGCGTATTCGGAAAGTTTACTCTTCTTTATCCTGCCATTAGCAGTTGCAAACATAAGGAAATGACCATCTGGGTTTTCAATTAGTTTTCTTTCCATGGGTAGTATAGAGATCACTTTTTCGTCATCTCGTATTCCCCCCAGTAGATTCCTGATGTGACTCCCCTTCCCATACCTGCTGGCAGAAGGAGTCTCCCATGCCCTTAATCCGTATACTCTTCCTTTATCAGTGAAAATTAGGAGACGATCTTTCGAAAAGCAAGTAACTATCTTTGAGGGGGCATCCTCTTCTTTCGTGGCAACCCCTTTGAGCCCCTTACCCCCCCTATTCTGTAGTCTGAAAGACTCTACAGGAAGGTGTCTAATATAGTTATCAGTAGTTAGGGAAATCACAATAGCCTCCTCTGCAACAAGATCCTCCCGATCCATAGAGAGTGGCATAGGATCTATGACAGATAGCCTATTATCGCCATGAGAATCCACCATTTCATCGAGTTCTTGAATCAATATTTCCATCCTCCTCGCCCTCGATTTGATAATATCCTGTAAGTCTGCAATTTTAATTTTCAGCTCATCAAATTCATTGATTACTTTGTCTACATCGAGTCGACTTAACTGATACAATCTCCTTTCTGCGATCGCCTTAGCTTGTAGTTTTGTAAAATCAAATTTACCAATCTTTGCTAGCTTCTCCTTTCCTCGCAAAATCTTCTCAAACTGCTCTCTACCAGAACTCTCCCTACCTGCCTTCAGTACATCTTCTATACGTTCCTGGGCCTTAACAAGGCCCTGCAAAATATGAGCCCTAGATTCGGCCTTTTCGAGTTCGAAAACAGCTCTTCTTTCTATGACTCCCTCTCTATGTTCAACATACGTGTGTAGCATTACTGGTAGGGTAAGCAAAACAGGCCTTCCATCCAGAATGCCCATCATATTGGCCGAATAGGACTCTTGCAATCTACTTGATTTGAATAATTGGTTTAGTACCGCATGAGGATCTGCATTATTCTTCACCTCAATCACTACTCTAATCCCTTCTTTCGATGATTCATCACGAATATCTCTGATTCCCGTAACTGACTCTTTTGTGACCAAATCTGCGATATGGACAAGCATATCTGATTTTTTGACTTGATATGGGATCTCGTGAACAATGATCTTCTTCCCACTGGAATCTTCTTCGACATCACATTTTGAGCGAACATGAAATCTACCCTTGCCAGAAGAATACATGTCTACGATCCCATCTATTCCATGGATGGTGGCGCCAGTGGGAAAATCTGGACCTTTCACATGATTCATGTAATCTTCGAGTGAAATTTTAGGCACCTTCTTCTTGTCCGCCCCCTCTTCTAGGATAGTATCGACATGTAATCTGATAGCACCAGCGACCTCTGTAAGGTTGTGAGGGGGAATTCTTGTCGCCATCCCGACTGCTATACCATCGCTTCCGTTCAATAGAAGATTTGGCAATCTCGCAGGTAGTACTGTTGGCTCCATTTCAGAGTCGTCGAAATTAGGTTGAAAGTCTACTATTTTCTTCTCAATATCCTCTAGCATATGTTTTGAGATTTTGTCTAGTCTACTTTCTGTATATCTCATTGCTGCCGGAGGATCACCATCAATTGAGCCAAAGTTGCCCTGCCCATCCACAAGAGGGTATCTAAGGGAGAAATCTTGAGCCATCCTTACCATGGTGTCGTAAATTGATTGATCCCCATGGGGATGATATTTTCCCATCACTTCTCCTACTGATCGTGCTGATTTACTATACTTTTTCTCAGAGGTATGCCCTCCTTCATGCATGCCATAGAGGACACGTCGATGAACAGGTTTTAGCCCATCCCTAGCATCAGGTAAAGCCCTCCCAATTATCACCGACATCGCGTAATTGATGTACGAGGTCTTCATCTCTTCATTCAAAGAATGATTTAGAATATTTTCATTATTTTCCGACAATTCTACATCCTCCCTTCTCAGATATCAAGGTTAGTTACCTCTTTAGCGTACCTTTCAATGAATGATCTCCTGTGCGGAACATCCTCTCCCATCAAAATCTCAAACAATTCATCAGATTCCTCTGCGTCTCTAACAGTTACCTTTAGCATTGTTCTAGTCGCTGGATTCATCGTAGTGTCCCATAGTTGCTCTGGATTCATTTCTCCCAGTCCCTTGTATCTCTGGACGCCTATTTTTGTATTCGGATTGTCACCTTGTAATTCTAAAGTAACCGCATCTCTTTCTTCATCGGAGAATACATATTTGCTAACTCTTCCTTTTGTCAACTGGTAAAGCGGCGGCTGGGCGATAAATACGTGACCCTCTTCTATTGCAGCCCTCATGAATCTCCAGAGAAAAGTGAGCATCAATGTCCTAATATGGGCGCCATCAATATCTGCATCACACATTATTATTATTTTTGAGTATCGAAGTTTGCTAGTATCAAATGCCCCCTCTTCTTCAACATTATTTCCCACGCCAGCACCCAGGGCCCGAATAATTGTCTGAATTTCCTGATTTTGGAAGACCTTTGCAGCATTATGCTTCTGTCTTTCGACATTGAGTATCTTTCCTCTAAGGGGTAAAATAGCTTGAATACGCCTGTCCCTTCCCGTTTTTGCTGATCCACCGGCAGAATCGCCCTCTACCAGATAAACCTCACACTCGCTCGGATCTCGAGATTGACAGTCTGCAAGCTTGCCCGGTAGACCACCCCCTTCCAGAACTCCCTTTCTCCGAGTTAGCTCTCTGGCCTTTCTCGCCGCCTCTCTAGCCTTGGATGCTAGAAGTGCCTTCTCAACGATCTGCCTTGCGACTGAGGGGTTTTCTTCGAAGAATTCGCCTAACTTGTCATAAACAATAGTTTGAACAATTCCCGTAACTTCACTGCTCACCAATTTATCTTTAGTTTGGGAGGAGAAAGAAGGATCAGGATGTTTTACACTTACTACTGCCGCCAATCCTTCTCGAACGTCATCACCAGACAAACCGTCCCCTTTGAGGAGCTTCCTCTTCTTCGCATACAAGTTAACAGAGCTGGTCAGAGCCGTCCTTAGACCTGACATATGTGTTCCCCCATCCTTATTTCTAATGATGTTGGTATAGCAACGAATAGACTCGCTGAATGCATCCGACCATTGCAATGCTAACTCGACTTCGACATCACCTTTCTCAATTTCTTTCTCTCCTTTGATTTTGATGACCTCTTCATGTAGCACTTCCCTCCTTTCATTTAGTTGACTAACATACTGGGAAAGTCCGCCTTCGTAGAGATGTTCTGAAGTATGGGCTTCAGACGCCCTCCGATCAACGATTGTAATTTTTAGTCCTGCATTTAGGAATGCGGTTTCACTCACTCTGGTATCGACTTCTTCAAAATCAAACTCTATAATATCTGTAAAAATGGATAAATCGGGCTTGAATGAAATGTTTGTACCGGTATCTTCACACCTTCCAATTTCCTTTAGTGCTTCAACAGGAACCCCCTCCTCATAACGTTGAAAATAGACAATTCCATCCCGATGGATAGTCATCTCCATCCATTCCGAAACAGCATTTACAGCAGACACTCCGACCCCATGAAGACCCCCAGAAACTTTGTATGAGCTATTGTCGAATTTACCCCCTGCATGCAATTTGGTCATTATCACTTCTGCTGCTGAGATTCCGAACTCCTCATGTATGCCCACAGGGATTCCTCTGCCATAATCTCTGACTGATAGTGAATTGTCCGAATTAAGTGTAATTTCTATTGAATCTGTATAGCCTGCAAGGTGTTCATCGACTGAGTTGTCAACTACTTCCCAAATGCAGTGATGTAGGGCGGAACCGTCGTGCGGATCCCCCAAGTACATACCCGGTCTCTTCCTAACGGCCTCCAAACCTTCCAGGACTTGGATACTCTCCGCACCATATTCATCAGCCATTTTCAGATTCTCCTTGAGGGTTCCCTAAAGGAACCCTCAAAATTAAACAACTTTGTTAGATGGGCGAGGCATATAACAATCGCCTTTTTTCTTCTCAAATAGTACCTTTTTTTGAACAAAATCTCTATTCTCGACTATTTTCTAGAACTCTCGCACTCGACACCGTTAAACAGCCGCCTAATCTCGGTTTATCCGATGCAAATGCCACTAGTATGTGCCACCTTGAAGGGAAGTACCCCAGAAGAAATGGTAACCGACTCATCTAGAGCGCTGGAGATGGGAGCAGACTTGGTAGAAATCAGACTCGATCGACTTTGGACTAGCGAAGAGACAATCAGCGTCACCGATGTTTCAGATAATAGCGAAGATGAAAAAACTCGGAAAATCATAAATCATTTGGAATTGGATGAAGTTGATTACAATGAGGCACTCGATCAGATATTCAACTCAATTACTTCGCAGGTCCTCTTAACATGTCGATCCAAGGATCAGGGAGGTTTCTTCCCCGGTGATGAAGGGCAGTATTTCGAAGTTCTAAAAGCAGCTATGGACAAAAGTCCCAGTTGGATAGATTTAGAAATGGAACTAACTTCAAATTTAAGGGATGAGTTGGTAGAATTAGCTTCGAACCAGATCAAGATTATTGCTTCCATTCACCACTCTAGTGATGTCCCTTCCTCTTCAGAAATTTCTCAGGAAGTTATCGAAGCACAGGGGATGGGCGATTTGGTAAAGGTATGCTACCAGACGAAAGATAGGAAGGATGCACTGAGAATTTTCGAGGCGGCAATGGAATTAAAGTCATCAGATGCAAATTTTTCTCTGATGGGAATGGGCCCAGGCGGGGATTGGGCTAGAATTCATGCTCCAATTCTTGGACAGGGTATTGTGTATGCCACTACTGAGTCTGGTTGGCACTTGGCGCAACAGGGAAGAATAAATGCATCCGATCTAAGAACTGCATGGGAAGTCCTTGAATACTCATGACTATCTCTTTTCCTTATCTAGGAATGGCACTTCCACAAGAACTTCTTCTTCGACTTCTAGTGCTGCCGAATGATACCTCCAATGGAGAAGGAGAGGCAATATTATACAAGAAATAGGCAAAGCACCTACCAAGAAATACGCTGTGATCTTCGGAAGAGTCACTCTCTCCTCTACGTCAATAATCACTTCCGCACTCATATTGCCCGATGGAACTTGATCCCCGGGCCTGCTATTGTCCCAGTTATCTAAAATCAAGTAGAATGTTTGAGCCGAAGAGCCACCAAATCCTGCAAATGACCAAGTTGAACCGTCTGAGTCAAGAGCTACCGAAAATTCTTGATATGAAATTGACTCGTATGCGTGCGCATCTCTGAAAGGTATCCAAGTCCCCAAGTCCCTCCACTCCAATGGAATTTCTTCTAAAATTTCGGGAAAGCATTCAGAGTCTTCATTACAATCTAGCTCAGCCTCGTACAGCCAATAATCAGAGTCGGCAACCAAGTAAACATCACCCTTTCCACTCAAGTCAATACAGAATGTGTATCTCTTACCAGGCTCCAAAACGAAGGCTATAGATGTCGCAGAACCATTGTCTATCCTAATTCCTGGGAAGTCTTCCCATGAACCATCTGACCATTCTGTACTAAGGTCCTTGTCAAGAGGACTCAGACTAGAGTCGGCCCCAAAACCAAAAAAAGTCCCTAATCCTTCTCCGGGTTCCTCTACCGACAAGTAATCTTCAGGCCTCTCCTCACTCTCCCAGTCACTATCTGGCGAGACTTCACATGAAATCGACTGAGATGTTACAGTTGTGGAACTAAATATCATCGACGTGCTAAATACGACTAAAAAAATCTGCACCCCAACAACGAAACTGAGATTTTGTACCCAACTTTTCACTATCTTCGCCTCGTCCTAATTGGCCTGACGTAACCAGATTCACTATTTGTTCTTTCATCGTCGGTGAGATATTTTGGTTGTGGTGGAGGGGTATGTTGATCCATCCCAGGCAAACCTCCTTCATCTTCAACTTCTTCAATATCATACTTCTTGACCATATCTATTGCGTCCAGCTCGTCATCATCTCTACCTCTCATAACCATCCACCCTAGAATAGCCACTAAAGCTACCAGAGAAAGTATTCCAGCACTTTCCCTTCCTGGCATTAGATCCTCAATCGAGAGATCAGAGAGTGTCTTTGGAGGAGCCGTGTCCTGTATAGATAGTACAGTTACTACATAGTCCTTCGATGAGCACACCCCAACTCCATCACACACAGTCATAGAAATTCTTACCTCTCCAGGCTCTTCCCAAATCTGATCCGCGGTTATCCAATCATTCCTTGGATTACCGTCACACCCTAAATCAGTCCTACAATCTTCATCGAAGAAGACGTTAATGTCCCATTTGTACAATAGAGGGCCAGTAAGATTTGCATCCTTGTCGTTAGTTGTAATCCCATCCCCGTCGCTATCGATTAGTGAATTTTCGTCAATCCATGCAATAATGCCGGACCCGAGATCCGAGTCATTTGCTAGGCCTGAAAGATTAACCGATTCGCCAACTACTACGTACTCAGTGGATATTGGATTTGTAGTAGTAATTATGGGCGCACTAGAAACAATCACTAGAATCTCAGTAGTATTGGAATCCCCTTCACCAAAACCATCGACTATCGTGAGTCTAACTTTGTACTCTCCAGGTCTCTCATAGTTATGCCAGGCATAAGGTCCCGAAGTAGAGGGACTAGCATCCCCGAAGTCCCAAATCCACTCGACTATCCCTGACCAATCCGAGTCATTGGGATCTGTTGACGACATTCCTTCGAACTCCGGGTCAGAGTCAAAACTATCGCTCCCATCAAACCTAATCATATCTCCCGGCGCTACGAAAACTCCTCCATCTTCAGTCATGGGTACCTTCCAAATTACGCTCTCATCCCCCTCATCCGGAATTGAATCGAAAATAGAGCCATCATCGCCAGGTGAACTAAATGTAATTACTGGAATAGGGAGGGGATTATCAATAAATATCAGAAATACCTTTGGCGCCGATCTAAGGCCTCTTTCATCTACAACTTCTAGACTAATGCTGTATAGTCCAGGTTTCGAAAAAGTCCTACTCACCGAAGACACATTCTCTATAGTGCCATCTCTGTCCGAAAAAGTCCAGATATGGATTAAGGAAGATGTATCGCCATCTGGATCAAATGATGAGCTACTGAAGACATATGCATCCCCAATTTTTCCATCAACTGGTCTCTCGAATAATGCTACAGGTCTCTGATTAAGTATCTCTACCCCCAAGTATGCAATTGAGCGATTACCATCATCGTCAACGACCTCTATTGTCACGTTCTTCATTCCCGGCTCTCTCCAACTGACAGAAGGATTAGACTCGAAGGAAGTTTTCTCTGTGAAGTCTGACGCCATCGAAACATCCCCGCCATCAAGGTTTACTCCTTCTGGGAAATTCCATCTGTACTCCACAATTATGCCGTCATCGTCCTCGAAAACATCAGGCATCCTGATTGGAGTGATCGCATAACCGGTCAGATTTTCGTCGAATATTTTACTAGGAACTCTATTCAGAACTCGAACCTGAATATCCTCTGAGGCGGACTGCTTCCCATCACTAACTTGAAGACTCATCGAATAGATCGTCCCCTCTCCTGTTCCATCGATCCAAGCATGTCCAATTTCCGAGAGTCCAACTCCAGAATCAAACGAACCATCCCCCCAATCCCACGAAAAATACAGCATTTCCAAGGGGACATTGTCTGTAGTTCCAAAGGAGGAGAATTGTATTCTCTGGTTTGTTTGAATAGTTAGATTATCCTGGATTCTTAACCCATCAATTGAAATTTCAGGAATTGGAGTAGAGGAATCATTTACAGAAATATTCCAAGAGACAGATTCGGAGAAATATCCCCCTTGATCGCTAATTATCAATGTGATAAAAAACAGGCCTTCCCCAGAAAAAGAGTGTACAGGGTTCTTCAGTCTAGATGAATTTCCATCTCCTAGGTCCCAAATATACGAGTTTGGAGTATCATTGTGGCTGAAGGTACCATTTTGAATTCCGAACCCCCATGCATCGTATCCACCTCCAAAAATATATGTCGGTAACCAAGTCTCGGTACTATTCGATGAAATTGAACCAGATCCTACCGGCTTCATGTTGAATATTTGTACGGGCAAGGTCTGGGCTATGTCCTGGATTTCTCCTGAAATATCTCGGATCTTTGCAGAAAACTCCCAGTCTCCTGTGTATGGGGGGGTGAACCAAACGGATTGTATTTCTGGCTGAGTATTTCCAACTGAAACAACAAAATCAAATGAATCAATCTCTGTATTATTATTGAATGATGAGATTTCTAAATCCAGTGTTTCGAAATAAGCGCTAGAACTGATTGTCAATCCCATCTCAATACTATCTGACAGAGCATCTCCATCCCTATCAAAATCTGCCATTGACTCTATTGATACTTGAGCTGGGGTTGTTACAAGACTCGCACTCACTGTGAATGAGCCTGTCGGATAAGATCCTCCGGATAAAACTCCACAGTTTGCAAAGTCGAAATCACAGTCATCCACAATAGAGTTGAACCATACCAGAAGCCAGACCTCTGAAGTTGTATTGCCAAAGTCTCGAACTAGTCCGGTGCCTCTTCCGTCAGAGTCAATCCTAAGTTTCTCCATCGTCCAAGTTCCCGATGAGCTGTCCTTCGAAATTATTGAGCCTTCAAAACCAAACCTATCTGGTTGGACCATTATGCTCAATGGGTCCCCATTCCCTTCAGTGAATCTAAATGTCTTGAGGCCCCATCCCTCGATTGTGTGGCCTGAAGATTGCCAAGCATCACTCCATTGATCATTTTCTCCACTCGCAACAACTTTGCAAAATCCTCCGTCAGTGCAATCATCTCTTAATTCAATTTCATCGAAACCGAATGCACCTTGGGGGCTGTCTAGAGTAACAGCGGCACTAAAGTTCGCAAAAATTTCACTCATCGTATTGCCAATTGGCATTGATCCCGGACTAGGACTTCTAGCAATATTCTCAATCCCAGATCCTCCGGAAGAAGGATCCGCAATCATTCTCCTCATCGCATCGGCTCCTCCAAGTTTTTCTTCCAGGTAGCTCATAAAGAGGAAACTAGAGGCCAGGTCAGACACCCTATCATCCCACCATCTGAGGCTAGTGCTTGAGTTAGTAGTCCATGAGTTTACGATATTCTCGAGAGAAGGATCTGATCCATAACTGAGAAATTCTGATAACTCTGCTGAACCTTCGTCAATCCAGATAAATTCATAGGGATCAGAACTGTAATGAATCAATTGCTCAAACTCATGAGCTAGAATCCGGTTTCGGTTTACTAAGTCGTCAATATCCAAGAAAATCACCTCTCTAACGGATGATATTCCAGGCTCGAAATAACCTTCAGTCGAACCTACTCCGTCAATAGAAATTATTGCCACTTCAATCTGACAATTACTGTCCACATCCGGTGCATCCCCAAAATAATTCGTTACCGTTGAAAAAATTATTGACTCCCAATTGGAAGATATGTCATTAAGAGTAGTCGACGAAACAATTTCCCCGTTTTCAACAAATATGGCCAAATTCGCGGAAATCTTCTCCACAGTTACAGCAAATGTCCCATCACTATTTGTGACATTGTCTGTGTCGCCAACAGACCATACATTTTGGCAGTTTCTCGGTATACTCCTATCTTCAGATCCCACGGAGTCTGAAGATAAGACAGGCCCCAAAAGTAGTACCACCATAGAAATAGATATTACCCAAGAAAAACCAATCCTAAGGCCTCTAAAATTAGCACTCATCATTAGCATCTAACTACGTCCCGTTGTAAACCGTTCAAGGACGTATTTTAACATCGATGGAGCATCGTTCGTACATGGGGAGGCGCGCACTGGCTTCAGTTTTCATCATGGTTATTTTTTTTACCAGCGATTCATTTGCCAATTCTTCTTCAGAAAATATGGAAAATGCCAGCGAATCGTCAATTGTTGTTGTTGATACTATTGCACACGACCCCAATTCTTTTACACAGGGCCTAGAGTATTACAATGGCTCCCTTTTCGAGAGTTCTGGGCTTTATGGCATCTCATCTCTCAGAGAGTTAAATCCTGCAAATGGGGATGTAATTAGGTCAATGCCAATAAATGAATCACTTTTTGCCGAAGGAATTACAGTGAGAGGAACCTCAATAATTATGCTAACTTGGAAGGAGGAATTAGCATTGGAGATAGATATCGAAGACTTCAGAATAATTGGGAATTACAGCTTCCAGGGAGAAGGGTGGGGGATTTGCTTCAACGGGGACCATTTTGTGACGTCCAATGGCTCCTCATTTTTATCTTATAGAGATCAGGAAACCTTTGAAATCAAATATTCAGTAAAGGTTACCTGGGATGGGGAATCGGTAGAAAATCTCAATGAGCTGGAGTGTGTCGATGATAAGATATATGCAAATATTTGGATGCAAGACACAATTGTAGAGATCAACTCGACCACTGGGTCTGTAGAAATGTTCGCTTCAGCAAAGATTTTGTCAGAAAATCATGATGGCCCACTAAATGAGGTATTGAATGGAATTGCATTGGATCATTATAGGGATGGTTTTTGGATAACCGGGAAGAATTGGAGTGAGATGTTTCTAGTCAATTTTGAAAGTATGAGCGAGAATCATTCTAAGAAAAAAGAACCACTAATATCGATACAAATTTCAGATAATTGGTTTATTGTGGCAGTTTTGTTAGCAACTACGATTTCTCTAGTACTTTCAGGACTCATAACCAGGAGAAAATATGTCCCTCAAACGCCCAACTTCAAGGACCATCGCCGTCACGAATAGTTATGGTCGAACAGGACGACACTTCTGGTATCGATCTAGAGTATTTCCTTGAAGACATCTCCATGGAGTCATCTACCAGGGTTGCAGGTGCAGTGATGATAATTATTGGGAGTATACTAGGCGTCCAACTAGGGATTCTTCTGATTTCCGTCGATCCAGACGAGATTCTTTCAGGATCTTTGGATTCAACCGAGCAATACTCCGATGTTTCTGGAATAGTAATTTCAGCACTTACTGAGAATAATACTGGCGGCGATCCTGTTGAGGGTGTAAAGGTAAGGCTACTTTTTGAAGATGGAAGCACTACTGGGAAGGAGGACTTTACAGACTCAAATGGCAGATTTATCATCCCTGAAGTAAGAAGGGAACCCTCCCTCCTTTCCTTCACTCATCCGGGAAATAATACAACCAAGGTCTATTTCACCCCAGGCGATAATGCACAAATCATTGTTACCATTTCTCCAGGCGACGGAGAGAACACCATCGATCTGAGCGGTGAAAGCTTCTTGGGACAATCCGTTCTAATTGCTACGACAATCGCTATTCTAACAATAACTCTCGGTCTTGCAGGTGTTTATGGAGGGATAGAAGCATATCGCGGTGAGAGCTATAGGCGATCATGGTGGTTTTCATTCCTAGGACTTTGGAGCAGGGGTATGATTTTCATAGGGCCTCTGCTAATACTTATCGGGATGGGGCTAGTGACTCTATCTAAGGAACAGTTTTCTGAGGATGCCATTAGGGAATAGGGGCATAGTATGTTTCTATTTTCAGTAGAAGGCGGGGACGGGAGCGGAAAAGGCCTCGCAACACAAGTAATTTCCGAGATTCTGGAAGAAGAATTTTGCTTTACTTCCGTGGAGAAAACTGCCGAGCCGAGGAGAAATCATCCATTGGGTAGGTTGGCCATAGATTCAGTGAGGAAGAAGACTATGTCTCCAGAGCAGGAGGCGGGCCTCTTCGCTGCAGACAGACTCGATCATTCGCATGGTTGGATTCTTCCTAAGCTGCTTGAAGGAAAAGCTGTTGTAAGCGAGAGAAATATTCATTCATCTTTGGTTTATCAGGGAATAGTTGGCGGAATAGGGATAGGAAGGGCAGCCCAAATAAACTCAGCAGCACTTGTCCCGGATCTATGCATTTGGGTTGATTGCGATCCAAAAATAGCGCTAGAGAGAATACGTTCTGAAACCCTGAGAGGGCTTTCAGATAAGGAAGAATACTTCGAAACTTCAGATTTTCAGATTAGAATTAGGCAGGGGTATCATGATCTACTATCTGGAAAAATGGAATTGCCCACTCCCTTCGATATGGGTGCAATAATAGGGCCAATTTCCAATGAAGGTTCACAGGAAGATTTCCGTAGAATACTCAAAGAAGCAATTAGGTCATTTATGAATAGCAGATACTCCCCAATCAATGTACAAATGGAAAAAGTAGACCAGTTCCATATCAAATCAATAGTCAAGAGATCTAGCTCTCAGAGCACTCTTTCGAGTTTGGGAGTCAGTCCCCCGAAGAATTACTCTCATTGGCTCCGAGGAAATGCTCCATGGAAGGTTTTGAAATCCGCCCAACATGATCACAAAGAAATGCTCTCATCTGTCGTGAAGAAAAAATCGGATAGAATTAACGAAATCCCGAAAAATATTCTCAATCACTCAGTTTCATCAATTTGTGGGACACTTTCGCTTATTCAATCTGCAGAAATTTCAGAACTTAGGTCAAATATGGGGCCAGTTAGATCAGTCTCAGAAAGGCACACTCGTAGGATTATCAAGTTCCTAAGAGACTTCGGTTGGATTTCTCAAAGAAAGAACCTCCTTGGAAGAGATTCACCAAAATCTCAGCTGAAGAACAATTATTATCCATTTGGCAGGCTTATTCTAGCAATCTGGCCGCTAAGAAAAGAAATTAGAGATTGGCAAAGAAGAAATCCAAAAACTCATCTTAGATTCTGTATCCCCCAATTGGAAAAATCAGGACTCTATGAATCCCAATTATGGGAATCAATCCAGAGGTTATCAATAATAGGAAGCGGTTCTAGGGATAATTCAAACCCAACTGATCCTAGGCAACTATCCGAGTGGTGGAAAGGATCCTGAAGTCACTTACTTACTAGCCTAGATCCCAGGGGAAGCTCTACGGAATCAGCACCTTCGAAAAATCTGGGCCTGGCACTGAAGGCAGAGCACACCCACCAGCCACCAACGAAGCCAGCAACAGCCCCAGTAACAAGTCTCAAAGGATTATTTGACTCATATGATCCTACAAATAGTTGGGTAAAGCCGTCTATCGCCATTGGAATAATCCCTAGCCCAATAATCACCAAAACCGAAAATAGTCTTAAGTCGCGCTTGTACAAACCTCCCATCCAATTATCCGGAAATACCGAAAGAAATGTGTCCCTTACTGTCCATCTGTTAAAACCCCTCAATCCGAAAAATAGGCATCCTATGGAAAATCCAAAAAATATTCCAATATCTCTTGTGCAAACTGGTTGCTGATTGCCATTTATCTCCCATGATCTCTCAAATTTCTGATGACAATTCAAGTCTCCGAATGCATAAACAAAGGCCCAAATTGGGCTTAGATCAGTCCAAACAAAACTCCCTCCATGCGCCGACTGGTCATGTCCTACTTCCGAACCTTCTCCATGATCCTGATTCCCCCAACTTCCTTCGAATGCGTAGTCTATCGCATTAGCTCTGCCCGATAGTTCGGGAATAGAATTCGAAGGAAGTGCCATAGGTGCAATGAAGCATAGAGCTAGGTATGCAGATACTAAACCCCCCATGATCCTAGAAACCTTGATTTCTGATTTCCTTCCCTTACGGCCATTCTTATTTTTCATAAAAATCCCACATTCTTCGCAGTCGAATTTCCTTCATAGACTTCACTGAAATTTGATTATCGATATTCGGGCACACCTTCGCAACATGCCTCTACGACTCTGTAGCAACCGGGACACTCCATGTGCTGCCTCATTGGAACTGCTCTGCCCCGATACCCGCAAAGGCAGGAGATATAATCACAGTGATCTACGTCCATGATACGAATTACAGTCCAAGGACTAAAATCAATTCTACGATCAAGATTCCAAGCTCTCAAGTTGCCGAGTAAGAACTGCCACCAACCACTCATGAAGACTATCTCCGCCCATTTCAGATAGCGTAGAATTAAGGAATGCCGCTATCAGAGCTCTCCTTGCATCATGTTTGTCATAACCTCTTGCCTGCAGATAGAACTCCTGCTCCTCATCAATTGGTCCATTGGCAGTCCCATGCCCGCATCCAACAACGTCACTTTCCATTACTTCTAGCTCAGGAATTGAATCGGCCTCTGCTCCATCTGATAGAAGCAAATTATGGAAAATCTGAGCGGCATCCGCACCCTTAGAGCCTTCACTAACTCTCAGCATGCCAGTTCCCACCGTTCTGCTCTTACCGCCACATGCTGAATGCCAGGAAAGTCTACTGAAAGTCTGTGGAGCTTCATGATGGATCTCAATATGGTGGTCTAGGTGCATAGAATCAGCAGAAAGTATCGATCCAAGAACTCGAACAGTACCCCCGGGATTACTCAATCTATATCGCAGATCTGCTTTGGTTCTTTCAGAGCCAGAAGAAACTGTCCCAACCCTCACGTGGGAATCTCTTCCTAGCGAGATTGAGTCAGATCTAAGCATCGCACCTTTCTCTTGAAGCCCCAGCATAACATCATTGAGGATTGCCCCATCTCCAATATGTCCTGTTCTTAGTATTCCAAACCACTCACATTCGCCAACGACCTTTGTAACTAATTCAAAATTTGCCCGAATACCAACATCTAAGCTTATATGGGCTATATCGCATTTTCCTTCTGTTTTAATCTCTAGAAGAATGGGTGATCCTGAAGTGAAGCCCCTGTCTATCTCCAAAGTCCATTTTGAGTTTTTTGAAGAAGCATTTAGGAAAGAGTTGGTGAACTCATCGCCTATCCCTGGGTCAATATCCGAAGTAATTCCTTCAACTAGCCTAATTCCATCAGGAGCCGCGGTTCCATCGATAGAGGAAATAGATAGTTTCGGAGTTCCCATTTTTGGGATAGAATCTAACTTTCCCGTGGGATGGACTCGCTTCCAGGGAGTATATTTCCAAAGATGAGATGATTTGTTGGGTTGCTCTAGACTAAGATGCTTGGTGGCCGGATCCATGCGAATCTCATCCGATGCTGCCTTCCATCTCCAAGGCCATCAATTGATTTAACTCAACTGCATATTCCATTGGCAACTCTCTAGTAAACGGTTCGAAGAATCCATTCACAATCATTGCTAGCGACTCTTCCTCAGAATGGCCACGACTCATCAGGTAGAATAGCTGCTCGTCACTGACTTTCGAAACACTTGCTTCGTGCTCGCATCTAGCTGTGGGATTGGAAACCTCCATTGTTGGGTATGTATCCGATCTACTACTCTCATCTAGGATCAATGCATCACATACAACATTAAGCTTACAATTGTCGGCCTTCGGAGAAACAGTCACCATCCCCCTATATGACCCCCTTCCTCCATTCTTACTAATGCTCTTAGAGAGAATTTTACTGGTGGTGTTTGAAGCTAGGTGGTGAATCTTTGCCCCCGCATCTTGGTGTTGCCCCTCTCCAGAATAAGCTACTGAAATCACCTCGGCATGACTCCCTTCCCCCTTCAGAATTACGGCTGGATATTTCATAGTGAGTTTGCTGCCTATATTTCCATCAACCCACTCAATCTTTGCATTTTCATGTGCAATTCCGCGCTTCGTTACGAGGTTGTAAACATTGGAGCTCCAGTTTTGAATGGTAGAATAACGAATATGTGCACCCGGCAAAGCAATAAGTTCGACAACAGCTGAATGGAGTGAGTCGGTGGAGTAAGATGGGGCCGTACAACCCTCGACATAGTGAATGCTACTCCCCTCATCTGCAATGATGAGTGTCCTTTCGAATTGACCCATGTTCTTGGCATTGATTCTGAAGTAAGCCTGAACTGGCAATTCAACATGAACTCCAGATGGAACGTAGATGAAAGAACCACCCGACCAAACTGCAGTATTGAGTGCTGCGAATTTATTATCGGAGTAAGGGACTACCGAGCAGAACCATTTTTTCACAATCTCTGGATACTCACGAAGGCCACTATCCATGTCAAGAAAAATCACTCCTTGTTTCTCCAGATCTTCCCTAATGCTATGGTAAACTGCTTCAGACTCATACTGCGCGGTGACTCCAGAAAGCCATTTCTGTTCAGCTTCTGGGATCCCTAGTCTCTCGAATGTGTTCCTGATATCATCTGGTACGTCATCCCAGTTCCTCTCCGTAGAATCTGATGACCTAAGGTAGTAACAAATTTTGTCGAAGTCAATTTCTTCTAACATCGAGGTGTTACCCCATGTAGGCATCGGCCTCGAAGAAAAGTGCTCAAACGCACGAACTCTAATTTCAGTCATCCATTCGGGCTCATCCTTTAGCTTGGAGATCTCTCTAACCACATCTTCAGAGAGACCAAAATCAAACCTAATTGTCGATTTCTCAGGATCATGCCATCCAGCTTTGTAATCTCCAACCGCTCCCCGCGCCTCTTCATTTTCAGCCATTTCAATCTCAACCTTGGTTTAGCCACTCATAGCCTCTCTCTTCAAGCTTTGTAGCTAATTCCGGACCACCAGATGCAACTATCTTACCACTCATTAGGACGTGAATTTTGTCAGGTTGCACATGCTCCAGAATCCTGGAGTAGTGAGTAATAATAAGTGCCCCAGAGTCAGTGCCCCTTATTGCCTCGTTAACTCCTTTAGAAACTGTCCTGATGCCATCGATATCTAGCCCACTGTCCGTCTCATCCAATACGGCTAGTTTTGGCTTCAGTAGCATCAACTGAAGAATCTCAAACCTTTTCTTTTCCCCGCCACTGAATCCATCATTTACGTATCTGGAGAGAAAAGATCTCGGAATATCAAGGGACTCCATTGCTTTCTTTAGATCTTCACGGAATTCAGAACCCTTCGCCTCCTCCTCGCCCCTAATGCTCGCTACCGACTTCCTGAGAAAATTACCCACTTGAAGTCCCGGTACTGATTGGGGGTACTGAAAAGAAAGGAAAACTCCTTTCCTTGCTCTCTCCCAAGATTCTAACTCTAGAATGCTACTTCCATCCAGAAGTACATCTCCCTTCTCCACTTCATAGTCCGGATGGCCCATGATAATATTGGCAGTAGTAGTTTTCCCACTACCGTTCCTCCCCATGATCGCATGAATTTCTCCAGGGCTAATTTTGAGATCTATTCCCTTCAATATTTCAGTATCTCCGATTCCGGCATACAGCTCCCTTATCTCTAGAAGTTCGCCGTTAGTACTCATATTTTCACCATGCATCAGTGGATGTTTATGTTTCCTGCCGATTAGATGACCCTATAATCATGCCCATGTACCGACTAGTCGTGAATCAAGATGGCCCCGGACCAATTACGACTTCTGGCGATTTAGAAGAGTCGTACAGGATGGAAATTGAAGAAATGATAAAAAATGAATCCGAACGAAGAATGACAGAAAATAAAGATCCATTAGAAGAATCACGACTTCATTCCCTGTCCTTGGTGGATTTATTTGAGGAAGATCATCCAGATCTAGTCGCCGCATTGATGGTCCGACTTGGCCCGGTTAGGGCGGCTTTGGAGGGTCATGGGGGTTCTTTAGTGGTTTTCAGTGGAGAAACTGAGATTAATCAAAGTGGTAAAAAAACACTATCATTGATAGTTGATTTAGATGGCGCATGCGTATCCTGTGGAGCTGCCCCGGGTACTCTAAAGGGGATACAAGATGATTTATTGACAGATGATGAAATAATCTCAATAAGATTCAACGCTGGTATGTTGGAATGGTTCGATGAGATTCAGAGGGACTTTTTGCTTAAGTTCGGAGGAGTATCATTCGTCTAGCTCTCGATTCTCTTGAGTAGTTCAGCCATTGCATCGCAAGAGAAACCCAAAACTGTGACTTTTTCCCCTTGAACAACCTTAGCAAATGATTGCGCCATTCCCGCGATATCGTAGCCTCCTGCCTTTCCAAACCATGACCTTGTTTGAATTAGTTCATCCATCACATTCTCATCCAAATCATCAAATTCAACTATCGAGAAGTTAGTCCAAATCTTCAATCTCCATCCACCTTTCAATTCAATCCCTACTTCTTCCCTGTCCAGTATTGCTGTGGAAGACCAGACTTTGTGCCTCCTTCCTGATAGCCTGATCAATGTCGATGCTGCAATTAGCTCGTCTTCTGGTTTACCCAATGCAACCGAACTATTGTCAGGATCCTCAACAAGAGTGTCAGAAACTAGAATAATTGAAGGAATTTTCATTACATCTTCTAAAAATTGAGAAGCTGCAGCTTCAGCCTTGACCATACAAGCATGTTCTGTCTGAAGACTAACTTCAGAATTGGAATTGGGAACCGGCTCTACTTCCCCCAATTCGTGATAGTTGAGAATAATTTCACTCCCAGCGAGAATTTCTGAGATCCAAGATCGCCTTCTATGCGATGATGAAGCTAGAGTGATCGATGTCTCACTCATCTCAGAGATCAACCCTGGCACCACAAACAGGACATTTTGTGGACATTACCCCCGGTTTTGTCACTATCCTGCTCCCGCACTCTCTACATGACATTTGATTGCCAATTGCGGGTATTTCTGGGAGAATTGACTCATCTACTACTCCCTCTGAAACAACCATCTGCTCTTCATGCAGAGTTTCCTCTTTTTCTAATGCTCTTCTATTCCTTCTTTCTCTCCTAGTATTTGATGACTCTAAATCCGCTGCTGAATCTACTATTTCAACTTCCATAGGGCTGACCATTAGGTCGGAGTCTTCTACCAGGTCTATGACATCATCCTCCATCACTACGGTATCATCTTTGTTCACGGTTCTTCTTCCAGCCCATCTCAATCCCTGAGCAGAAACTCCTGCTAGAGTTACAATACCAAGAATGAGGATTGACAGTGCTACTCCTATCAACAATATTTCGAAGCTCTCTTGATCTAGTCCTAATGAAGATCTCAATTGATCCGCTAAATCACCGTCTCTTTTCGACCCTCCGTCATCGATTAGCGTTCTTATCTGCCACTCTCCAGATGAAAATACTACAATACTGGTTTCGCTTGAATCATCGGACCTATCAGCACAGTTCATTTGCCCTCTGACCACAGTATCAGAAAATCCAATCCAACCTTCTTCAATGTTTATCATCCCATACTCAACTTGCGGGCCGAAGGGGCCCACCCTGTCGAAGAATACTTGGATGCCTCGATCCGACTCAACTACTTCTATTTCCGATAAGCCCCTAGCAGGGATTCTGACTTCCATCCCTCCTTGGGTGGTAAAAGAGGAATCAGTAACGAAGGATACTATCTCTGATTCTTGGGGATCGCCCTCTCTCCAAAGAGAAATCAGCCAGTCCTCCTTGTCTTCAATTAACACTGTAAGTTCAGGTCTTGCAGAGTAGTCACCTACAGCCTTTCTGTATGACCAAGTCTCTTGATCAATTTCTCCGTGTGAATACCAGGTTCCAAGTCTTTTTTCTCCAGAAGTATCGTTTCTGACCGTCTGGTAAAGAATGTGAATCTGTTCGTATCCGAACTCTACAGCTAACGGGTCTTTATGATTGGGATCAGCATCGATATCATGGATAATACTTGGATTTAGATACCAGTCAAGCGATGATTGCGGAGATTCCGCATAAATGATGAATATATCTGTGACATCATCAAGGGTTCCACCGGTAAAAACGTCTCTATGGTACCCGGAAACAATAATCTCAGAATCCGATACATCAATATCAACTCCCCAATATTTTCCATCAGAGAGGGGAATTCCCGGCATCAAATCCTGAGGGGGGGCCAATCTACAATTGGAATCAATTGTCGAGTAACTCACTGTCTGCATTAGGAACCAGTCAGACCCCATGTAACGTCTTGTCCAAACAATATGGGCAAAACCATCTTCAGTACTAACAACAGATAGGTCTCCAGACCATCTTTCTTCTATCACATTATTGCACTCTACAAGGGTATTGCTTGGACTCAGTTTGTACATATGGAGAGTCCCATCCTTCTCGCTAATAAGCAAGTCATCCCCGTCCTCTTGTCCGAGCCTCACAATTTCAACAGGACTTTCTCCGGGATTCAGATCTGCGTCTCTTGCCCCCGTCAATGTGGCACTGTCTACTAGAATTGTCCTCTCTCTCTCATTGTCCGTCCAATCGTTTTCACTACCTTCGTGATTTACCTTCAGCCTAATTTCTAACGGGCCAGTCTGATTTGGCACGTATGGGAAAGACATTGTCGCGTAAGACCCCCCCTTAATTAGTGGGGCGCTTGAGTTAGACACTAATTCCCAACCCCTGCCATCTACTTTAATTTCCATTGTTCCAGATACCGATTCAGCATCTTCTGATCCAAGATTGTCAACTCTTGCTTCTATCACTGCTGACTCGTCAGGCCTAGGGATTGGACTAGTCACAGTCATTGCAGATATTGACCCCTCCCTAATTGCCAAGTCGACTCCAGGAGGCCTCGGATCAACGATAAATGTCCCAGAAAGCTGATTATTTCCATCATCTAACTCTTCAATTGTGTTCAACGGATCCATAACTATCGAAATCAAAGAATCTCCAGATACCGATGGATTCCAATATAGGACAACATTGACAAATTCCCCAGAATCAATGTTTCCAATCAGATATTCGTCTCTACGCTCCCCCCATTCTTCTAGAGTCACTGCAACATCTTTTGCTGCTAGATCTCCCGTATTCCTAATTGTCGCTCTAACTTCTAGGAATGTATTGACATAAGCGCTCTGTAGGGGAATTCCGTACTCTTGCACCGATATCGATTTACTGACAAAAAGCAGATCAGGCATTGGTTCTATATTGTCGATATTTACTCTTCTGTACAGCTCCTGAGAAATTACCCCTACTGCACTTACCATCCTAACTGAGAGAATATATTCCGCATCTGTGAACTGTGTAGTATCCCAGTCGAAGCTCCAAGAAGTCCAACCCTGATCGCCTTCTTGGCATTTCCTAACTTCTCCATTTTGTTCCCATACTCCTCTTTGGAACAAGTGCTCGCAGTAAACATGCCCCTGGAAGTCCGGATCGCTCTTTCCATCCCCATCCTCGGGAGATTGAGAATGCCTTTGCCCAAGCAGATCCTCCTCGCCCCACAATCCATCTTCGTAGGTGGCTCCGTCCTGCCACTCCTCTCCGTCTACCTTCCATTGAATTGTGGCATTTCCGATTGATTGGAATTCACCATAGACCTCTACACTGCCCTCAATCTCACTCACCCCACTAGGTCCTTCAAGCGATATATTGACCCTACCCACGGGAAACTCAAACTCAGTAGTATTGCTCCATCTCCCTATGTCGTTCCTTGCAGCTACCATCCCAGTAACTTCGAGCTCGGAGTATTCATCTGGCAGGTCTGGGACTTCGAAAGGAGCAGTCCAATTAGTCAGTCCAATTGGATTTGACCAATTCATTATTGACATTATTTGAATCGGTTTATCTTTGGACTCTCTGTACTGCATCTCAATTTTCACAGCAATCTGCTCAATTGTCCCATTATCTTCCCCGTGCTCATTAATGTGGCCCCGTAGGTTGTAAGTTTCCCCCTCTACAAGCCATGAGTATTTTTTGGGACTTTCGATTTCAACCCAGTATCCCTCCTGTGGTGGAACCGGGCCCCCAGTTTCGTTAACAAAACCCCCTCCAAACATCTCGGTAGCTACCGCAGCCCCATCGATAATTCCAAATCCATATTTTTCGTTCCAACTGTTGTCCTGGAATGTCTTATCTATTTGCCATCCTGTTCTGAACTCAGAACTACTCGCTAAGATACTCCTGACGGCCTCATATCTCTCAAGACCCGGGGCATCTTCGTCCATGAAGACCATATTCCTTTCTTCTCCGATTTCTAGCATTATTGCCACTAATCCGGCAACGCCAGGTGTAGACATACTTGACCCAGATTTCTGCGTATATTCATCGCTTGCCCTGTTTACTTCTGATCCGGGGATTATTCCTGAGGATTCTGCATGTTGGGCTGAGTTGATGTTTGATCCTGGGGCTACCACCCATGGTTTCATTTCATCCCAAGTGTCAGAATCATCATCACTGGATCTGGGGCCATAGTTTGAGTTTGAGCTTATTGAGTCATCATCCCGATTAATCGTATTTTTGTCGTCTAGCCATCCGACTGTAATCGCTGTATCTGCAGATCCTACCGAGTTCACATTATTTGCTCCATCGTTCCCAATTGCGGCCACACATACTAGTCCGTTCTCCGTGGCCCTATTGACCAAAACAGCTTCCGCACTTGTTCCATCCTCATTGCTATCGCCAACCGTTGAGCTTGCCCTCCCAAAAGACATAGAAACGACTTGAATTCCTCTGCTGGAATCATTTCCAGCAGACCATGTTGTATCACGATTGTTGATCACCCATTCTAGTCCTGCAATTATCGATTGAGAGTTTCCACCACCATAGTCTTGCATTACTTTGACATCAACTAAGTATGATCCAGTCGCGTATCCCTGGTTAATCCTTGATGAATCTCCTGTGCCTAATGCTATTCCAGCAACATGTGTTCCATGCCCATCGCCATCATCGGGGTCCTCATCATTACATCCAGACTGCCCAACACCTGTTGAGTCGCACCCACCAACCCACTTGTTATCAGGAATCTTACTCGCTTCCTCAGTATTGTCGTTATTTTCATCAGAAAAGTCATCTAATGAGAAGTGCTCATTATCGACTCCGGTATCTAGGACTGCTATAACTTGTCCAGAACCATCGAAACCCAATCCTCTGATAGAATCAGTATATGTGCCAGAAGCTCTAACCTTAGACCCCTTGGTGGCCTTATCCAAATATGGTGCTATCACTGCTTGCTCTTCCAATAGTACCACTCCCTCTAGATTCCAGATATCTATTAGTGAACCCACTGGCACGTGATCCAATACTATTGCATCCAAATAGTCTGTAACCATGAACCATGATCCATCTCCTTCCCAGCCGTGAGATTCAATCACTGTCCTTAGCGCTGCAATGTCGCTCTCTCCAGGATGCCATGCATAATGGACAATTATGGCTACTGTGTACCTTCCATCATTACCAATTATCGAAGTCTTGGAAACAGACTCTCTCTGTCCCGCTACAATCAGTTGAAGCCTATCATCAAATCCATTCGAGTCGGAATCAGACCAGAATTCATACCACCATCCGAACTCTAGTTCTGGCGGTTTTGCATCCAAGGGGCTGTAGTTCGGTTCTCTATCCTTCTCAGGACAAACTTCTCCATCACAAATCAGAGGATTAAGCCATCCTCCATTTTCAGCAACATATTTCTCTGCAACAAAGTCTTCGATTTCGCTCTCTTCATGAAAACTAGCTGGAACATCCAGTGAGATCATCATCATTGCTATGACCAGGGGGGCGATCTTCCCGATACTCGTTTTCATGGCTCTCTAAGAGAGCCAGAGTATCGACCTGTATAATTGCAACCTGTCTATGTGCTCTAAAAAGTAAGTTATGGCCACCTAAGATGATCTCTAGAATGTGAGCATGAGATCTTGCAAACTCCTACTTCTTTCAAAATCATAATCTCCCCACCGCAAATCGGACAGATGGTATTCTCTGATAATTCTTCCAACCACGCTTCCCTGGTCTCTAGCTCATCTCCTTCTTCTCTAAGCTTTGATAGAACTCTCGCAGCCTTTCCTTGCAAAGGTCTTCCAGCTAATTTCCAAGGATCATCGGTCAAATCTCCCATCCTTGAAGTCGCGTGCTTTCTCATATCGTCAGCTAGAGAATTTCCTTTGTATGGGTCACTATTATCTCCTATCGGGCTGGGCGCTCCTCTTGCAATAGGTCTAGCTAGAATGTACGCAAGGAAAAAACCACCAATATGTGCCATATGAGCTATATTTGTCTCATCTTCTCCACCATACTGAATAGAGTAGATTTGGAAGATTTCAAGACCCAAACGAACAAACGCAATTAGCCAGACAGGCCATGCTCTAATTAGGAACAATAGCGGAAACTCAATTTTGTCATCAGGCCAACAAGCCATGTAAGCTCCAAGTATTCCAAAGGCAGCACCACTCGCTCCAATCGCAGGAGTGCCATCTCCGGGATGTGAAGCTATCCACGCTAAATTCCCTCCAATCAGCCCCAAGAAGTAAACGCCTAACCATCTTCTAGCGCCAAGTCTTTGCTCAAGAGGTACTCCGGCCAATGCAATTACGAGTACATTTCCCAGTACGTGAATGAAGTCAGCATGCAACCATGCAGATGTAATTAGTCGATGTAAGTGCTCCGGATTTCCCTGTGAGGAGCTTTCAGTCAGAAGAATTGGGATTACGCTCAGCAAATGATTTGGTTTGAAACTGAAAAAATCACCTTCGAATAATGCTAGACTAAAGTTCACAAAGTGGACAAGAAGAAGGGAGAGAACCATAGCTAGGGCGATGCTTGTTTTGTCTCTGGAGGCCATAATGAAAGGTACTACAGAGGCTAAAATCATTATAGATAGCCAGAATAAGTCAAACAACTCAAGCTGCCCCCAAGTGATATCAAAGTCAGTCGCTATCATTGCCTTCACATGCCCCTAATTGACTACTCTAAAGAGTGATTCGTAAAATGGAACACTGATACCAATGAACTCACTCCGGTTATTGTGTCATCGTCAGCTCTAGTCGAGACTAAGCAACTGGTTGTTCACAGGGGCCCGCTCAAGGTCCTGGATAAAGCTACCATTTCAATCAATGAGGGGGAAGTTATCGCTCTTGTGGGCCCAAATGGGTCTGGTAAGTCTACCATAATCGAATCCATGGCAGGGATAATCTCTCTTAGGGGTGGAGATGTAATTTGGAAGTCTGATTCAGGAAGAAGAATTGTCGTCAGGGATTCCGATGGCAATAGGAATGCCCCACCTCCATTCGGCCTAACTCTTCAGAAAGATGGAATTTGCGGGGACGAGACCGTAATCGAGAGGGTAAAATCCGTAATTTCTGCTTCAGGCTTTGACTCAGTAGACAATAAAGCACTCGAATTATTGGGATACTGGGGCCTCAGTCATCGTTCCAAAGATAGGGTGGCATATCTGTCCGGTGGATTAAGAAGGAGACTCTCAATTCTATGCGGACTTGCCCCTGCAGTTCTGAGCGAAAAGCCTAGAGTTGTACTAATGGATGAACCATCAGAAGGTCTAGATAAATCTTCCAAGAATACACTTATTGCATGGATAAGGGCACTTTCTTTGAGAAATCATGCGATTCTTATAGCTACTCATGATAACGAAATTTCAGCCTGTGCCAACAGAGAAATTAGGATCGAAGGAGGTTCTCTGACCGAGACAGCCTCATCTGCCTCTGGCAGTCCTTGTCAGTTGCCAGATACTTGTGCTTCTAAGGGTCAAAGAACTATTGAGTCACTAATTTCTTGGTCATTTAAGACTGAGCTCAGAAATCCTGTAGAAACGATTGGGAGGATAACCCCCTCAATTGTTGCAATCCTACTTTCCTATGCATTGGTGTCGGGTTATTCACTAGATAGCAGACTGCATGCATCTCTGATTTTTGCTCCCGGTTTTATTGCAGCAATCACATCCCCAGCTCTAATTTCTAGACTTTCTGAGTCAGACTGTGGTAGATGGTGGAATGCAATTGTCGGACCAATGTCTCGACCAGTCCTTTCAATAACAGCTTCATCAATTATCCTTCCCATCCCCATTACATATCTTTCTTGGTTTATTCTTTCTGGGACAGTGGAACAAGAGACTCACTCAGAGGTTCTAACTTGGCTGTGGTTACCCTCGCTAGTTATCATGGATCTAGCAATAGCAGCAACAGCACTACATCTTCTAGTGGCGGATCTTTCGAGATCAGGTGCATCCCCAGCTCCTCTGCTATTGATAGTTCTAGTTTGGCCCTTTTTACAGATAATAGATGTTTTAGCTTTCATCATCGATAATGGGATGTCATTAGATTTTGGGCTAGGTGACCCTATTCCATCATGCATTATGGCTAGTCTGATATCAGCCATGATTTGGTTAGCAGCAGTAATGATCCCTGACGCCTGACAGATAGCATTCATGATGGATGATATAATCGGAGGTCTGTGAAGGCTGCTATTAGGATGCTTGCAGAGTCCTGGGAAGATAACCACCGAAGAATTTCAATTCCTTTGACTGCTACCGGACTTGTCGGTGCGGTAATTACAGCTTTCCTGGGTTTCTTTTGGGCACCACTAGTTGATCCCGAGGCATGGAATGCCCCAGAAGCATATAGGATACTTTTCTGGCACGTACCCTTCGCATGGACCTCTTTTCTGTCGTTCTCATTATTGTTCATAGGGGCAATTTTCTGGTATTCCAGAAGATCAGAGTTGGGATGGAGTATGGTTGTTATCGGCTCAGAGCTAGGTCTCCTTTTCGGACTCGGAGTAATAATTTCTGGCCCCATTTGGGGGTCAGTTGAATGGGGGGTATTTTGGGACTGGGGGGATGTAAGACTCAACACGTACGCTTTACTTACTGGGGTGGCGCTGTTCCTTGTAATGTCCGTAAGAAGTCAGCCCGATGGAGAAGAAACTAGGGATACCCTTGCAGCCGTTGGCTTATTCGGTTTTGTATTAGTTCCGATCACTGCAGTTGCCACAACCCTCTGGAGAAACAGACATCCGGGAGTTATTCTCAGAGAGACTGAGGAGTCTGGAATAGATCCTGACATCAGGATAGTAATGATTCTCGGAGCATTCTCATTCATGCTACTTTTCTCGGGCCTAGTAGCACTAAACTACTCAATCCATAACCTGAGAAAAGAAATCGCGGGAGAGAAAATCATAGCTGATAAGGGGGATTTGATTTGACTGGCATTACTGAGGCTATCGTAACTTATGCAATCCTTTCTTCCCTGCTCTCATCATACGTTTTTTCTAGAATGTCACTACATACGAGCCTCCAAACAGAAGCATCTAAGTCCCCAATAGAAAAGATGAAAATTTCAGAATAGCACTTCTAGGAAGTCTTCTAACCGTGTATCCAAGCGGATAATGGGGGATAGGCATGACAGGAGGGCTATTTTGCATAATCTGCGGAGCAGAAAATCCTCTTTCATCAGATAGATTATGCGAAACTTGCCTAAGGCAGCGGACTTCCCTCTCGGAGATGCCCGAGCTAATCCAACAGAGACGATGCGCCAAGTGCAACTCTTACGAAATTAGAGGCGGATGGTCATCCATGGAAAATTGGGACGTGGCAGATTTGAGGATCAGAGAGCACCTAATCCTTGAGAAAAGATCTTCAAAAACCCATGTCTCTTTCTCCGTTCAAGAGATCGATGAGAGAACGAATCGACTCCACGTGGAGGTATCGGGAACCATCGAAGGATTAGAATTCCAAGACTCTCATTCAGTCCTGCTTCAGACTAGTAATGCGGTTTGTACCCCATGTACAAGAAAGGATGGCGATTACTTCGAGGCCACAGTCCAACTTAGGTCAGCCGGAAGGAAACTAAATGAAGAGGAGCTCTCAAAACTTAGGGGAACTTTGGATGATCTAATTCATTCTATGGAATCCAATCCGATGTTCTTTATTTCTAAAGAAGGTCCAGTTACCGGGGGGTGGGACTTACAATTGGGATCGAAGAGCTTAGCGAGAAATTGGGGGAGGAGACTAGCAAAGTCCTTTGGGGGGTCAGTAAAGGAGAGCTCTACGGTCGTGGGAGCAAAAGATGGTGTAGAAGTTACTAGGCTGACGTTAAGTTACAGAAAGCCTGCATACACAATTGGCGATATAATCATGCTAAGAAAATCACTTTGGATAGTTGATAGTTGGAAAAAGGAAGGCCCAATTCTCAGGAGAATAGACAGATTTGAGAGGACCGGAGTAACTTGGAGGGACATGGAGTCTTCGAGTGTTATTTGCTCTTATTCCGATCAAAAAACCGTTCAGATACTAAACAGGGATAGCTCCGCCGCTGAATTCATGGATCCCTCAGACTACAAGATTTCAACAGTGGCTCTTCCATACGATGATGATGGCCAAGCGGATGAATTGCGCATTGCCTTCATAGATGATGGGTGGTTAGCAATCCCAGTTTCTGGCAAGGGTGATGCAAAATGAGTGAGGATGACTTCGGTAAACTTCTCAAGGAGTATGACAAAAGAGACATGGCCGGATTCACCAGAAGTTTTGTACAAGATTTTGAAAATGCAATTGGTGCGGAAATAGACATTGAAGAAGATCGCGATTGGAGTGGGGTAATTTGTCTTGGAATGGGGGGTTCAGCGGCTGGCGGGATGTTCCTGAAGGCACTATCTGACGATTATGGGGGTCTCCCGGTAATCGTTTGGAGAGATTACGGATTACCGAGTTGGTGGGGCCCGGAATGGTTAGTTATCGCTACATCATACTCGGGAAATACCGAGGAGACGCTCAATGGTGTCAGAGAGGCAATTTTGGGTGGTGGAACTATTGTCGGAATTACCTCAGGAGGGGAGTTAGAGAGCACTCTTTCTGAATCGGCAGAATCAGTTTGTCTTAGTGTTCCATCCGGGCAAATGCCTAGATCCGCCTTCGGACACATTTTCGGTACTCAACTTTCAGCATGTTGGAAACTCGGACTCCTCCCTAGGCCGGATAAGGAAGATATTTTAGAAATGATTAGCAGACTATCCATCGCTTCTTCCAAGTCCGATCTATTGACCAATTCCGGAATGGTTGCTACCCTTTCTCGATCAATAGTGGGCAAGGAGTTAGGCATTGTCTCTCCATCTTGCTTGAGTCCAGCAGCCTATCGATTCGTTTGCCAACTCAATGAGAATTCAGCCAAGTTCGCGAGATATTCAGAAATACCGGAAATGAATCACAATGAGATAGTAGCTTGGACTAGTGGCGTATCAGACAATAACTCACTTATTCTGCTTAGATGTGAAGGACTACACTCTCGTACTAATACGAGAATCGATTGGATGCTGGATGAAGTTCAGGCATCTCCTACGTGGGTGATTGACTGCGAAGGCAACTCACTTCTGGAAAGACTACTCTATGTATCCCATATTACTGATTGGATTTCAATAGGATTAGCTGTTTTGACAGGAGAGGATCCCTCAGATATGCCCGCTTTAGAGTCACTAAAGGCTTATCTGTCCTCAATTCAATAAATAGGCCCTAGAACAAGTCTCGGGTCTGGGTAGTCAATCAAAGCCCCATCTCTATCAGAAGGAGCCACAACCCCTGGTAAATCATGAGTCTCGGGCTCAACTAAAGAAAGCTGGAAGTGAAGATGTGGTTCCCAACCGCCATTCTCATGAAAGTTCCCAAACCTTGCTATGACTTCTCCAGACTCGATCTTCTGACCTTTCCTTTTATTATCCAATGAAGATGAACTAAGATGGCCGTAAAGTGCCCATAGCGGACATCCGTCCAAGATATGCTTAGTGATAATTACATTCCCATAATCGCCAGGTTCTGGATTATATCCAAAGTGAGAAATTTCTCCATCTATAAATGCCATACAGGGGGTATCAACCGGTCCACCAATGTCGATACCCACATGAAGGAAACGCTCGCCTCGGAAAATTTCAGTATTGTACATTCCTGGCCGCAGCTCATCATATTTTCCAATACTGTAGGATGTTCCTGGAGATTGCCACTCGCCCTTGGATAAATCCATTATGGTGTACACATCAGGCATCCTGACGACTGGTTTGAACTGATGATTCCCCCATTTGATCATGATCTTCGGAAGTACCTTCAGGCAATGATACCTCCTCTTCTGCTCTCTCAGCAAGACTCCTCAATCCACCTTTCTCTCTGAGCTCCTTTTTTGTCTTAGCCCCAAGTTCCTTGAGCATCTCTGTCTGACGAATTACATTTCCCGAACCCCTGCTCAGTTGCTCAACAGCTTTCTCATAAGCGTCATTAGCTTGACCAAGCTCGAAACCAACAGTTGTGAATGAGTCAAGGAAAAGAACAACTTTATCATGAAGTCTTCCAGCCCTTTCAACTAATTCTAATTGATTTTTCGATTGATTCTCCTTCTTCCAAAGCTCTTGAATTAGCATTAATGTGAGCATTAGTGAGGAGCCACTAACTACCTTTACTCGCTGATCCCCAAGTAAGTCTTGATAGAGTCTGGGATCCGCCCTCATGGCATCAATGAATGCCCCCTCTAAAGGTACAACCATTAGTACGAATTCTGGAGTATTGAATCCTCCCATATCTTGATAGTTCTTGGTTGCAAGTTTCTTGGAATGTTCTCTGATAGATTTGCAGTGGGCCTTCATTGCAGAGATGGCCGTTGCATCTTCTTTTGCATTCACATATTCTGTGTACGCAGTTAGAGAAACTTTGGAATCAATTATCACTTGACGATTATCAGGTAGCCTTAAGATAAAATCTGCTCTTTTGCCTCTATCGCCACTCTTCCCCGGTTCCCATTCCTGCTTGAGGTAATCCCTTTCTTCTACAAATCCCATATTCTGGAGTAGATTTTCAACTACAACTTCCCCCCAAGCTCCCTGACTCTGTGAATCTCCCCTAAGAGCCAGGGTCAGCTCGCGGGTTTCTTCGGCCAATGCGGTTCCAAGGGCGCTAACATTGTCTACTTTCTCTCCAAGAGTAGCAGATCTCTCGATATCTTTCTCCTTGGCACTCTGCATCGCTTCAATGTACATGTTCATTGATTCTGATAATGCGCTAGTTGCTTTCTTGAAAGACGACTCTTTCTCTTTTTCCGCTTCTTCAATAGCATGTGAAAAAGCTTCCCCAGCGGCTAATCTGAATCCATCCAGCATTTGTTCACGAACGTTCTCATTCGTCTTATCGCCCAGTTCTAGAATCGCCTTAGTTCGAATCAACTCCTCTTGCGTCACTTTAGAAGCTGAAACCGAAAGAACTCTCGAAATGAGCCATCCCATTACAATGCCTATAGTCAGCCCGAGAACAACATGGGTCAGTCCCAAAACCTCCATATTCGGGATAAATAATCGAGGGTATTTGAACTATGCACAGTATTTTTGTCTTCGGATTAATTCAAACATACTCCCACGTTGCACAATCATGCGACTTCGATCCTTGGCCATTCAGCTTTCGAAATTGGAACAAATCGCCAATAAGAAATCTGTACTGGAGCAATATCAAACAGAAGGAGAAATTGCTGCTAGATGGCTTTTCGATATTTTAGCTTTCAATGATATTTTACCAGGTTGTAAGGTGGTAGATCTCGGCTCTGGAAATGGAATTCTAGGAATCGGGGCCGCTCTTGTGGGTGCAGAATCGGTTTCTCTAGTCGAAATCGACAAAGAATCTTGTAAAATTAGCCAAAGGAATATTGAATCCTTAGATCTGCTTAATCGAATATCTGTATTTAATTCAGACATTACAGATATCGATGACTCAAAAATATGCCCCGACATAGTAATTTCTAATCCCCCTTGGGGGAGGCAGATAATAGGTGCTGACCGCCCCTTCCTTGAGTCTATACTCTCCCTTGGGGTAAATTCACATTTGATGCATAGTGCCGAGGCAACACACATTGATAATTTCTTCAATCATTATGGGTGGTCAACCGAAAAATATGCTGAGTTTGACTTTTCTTTACCTGCTGAATATAGCCACCATACAAAACAAAGAGGTCGTACTCGGGCATCCTTGTGGAGAATTACGCCACCTTGAAGAATCCGATCTCTATAGCCGTACCGTTCATAGGTAGTCTTCCGGTCGCCTACACAATGGCAGCATCAATAGGGGAGCATGTCACTCCAGGATCTCTCGTTGAAGTAACTTCAGGAATGGATGCTGGCGAGGGAATTGTGATTTCCGAAAATGGACCGATCGCAGTCCTTTCTGGAATTATTGTTAGCAACTCTGGAGTAATTTCAGTAAATCCTTCATCTCTTCCAATAAATTCTCCAAAGATGGGGGATATCATTATCGGAGAGGTTAATCGCCTCAATGAGAAGACCGCTGAAATTAGAGTACTACATATTGAGAGTAATGGGGGAGGGCATAGAGCAGTACCAGCTCTGAAGTTATTTGCAGACATATTCGTTTCCGAGATTGTAGATCGTTTCATACCTTCTGCGGGGGACGCGATGAGAAAGAGAGACATAGTACGTGCCAAAATTATCAATGTTGAACCCATATTGAAGGCTACTACGAAGGGTGATCCTAATCTTGGGGTGATGTATGCTGGATGCCCCGCTTGTGGACAGGTTTTGGAGGCAAGTGACGAAACCCCTGACTTCAATGTGAAATGTCATCGCTGTGACTACAGTGGATTTAGGGCCCTATCAAATGGTTTCGGGCATGGTTTTGTAATCCCAACTGGCTCTAATTTACAAAACCTCAACCGTCCAGGACAGAGATGGTCTAGCGAAGCTGAATCTATGCTCGGTCATGACGGGGCTAGGCCTTACCTTTCCCCAGTAGCAGATCACAGGAGGGGTTGGTCTCATGAGATTCCAGAATCGGCTAGGAGGGCATCTTCTTCTGCCAGAGGTAGGGGTGGTGGACGACCTAAGAGAGAAATGCACCCAGCATCATGTACTCTTTGCGGAACACAGACCAAGGTCCCATTCAAACCAACTCCAGGAAAGCCCCTTCGTTGTCGTGAATGTATGGAAAAGGTTGAGTCTGGAGAGGCGAGTAAGCAAGATTTAGCCAAGGAGAGGGAACTAATTAAGGAAGCTAGAGCGAAATCTCAGAAGGATCTCGGAGTCAAGCTATTCATAGGCGGGGTATCCTTTGATGCTTCAGAGGACGATCTCAGAAGGGTATTCTCCGAACATGGAAAATTAAAGGATGTTCACTTAGCTCTTGATTCTCAGACAAAGAAGTCCAGAGGATTTGCATTTGTGACCTTCTCAAGTAAAAAGGAAGCACTAGGGGCCATTAAAGTCCTGAATAAGTCCGATTTCATGGGTAGAAGGATTTCTGTAGAGGAGTCTTCTTCGGGTGGTAGGGGAAAGAGCAAGAGAAGACGACGTAGATAGGCAATCGTGAAGTCCTAAGTCACAACCCCGCAGATAATAATGTGTGCATGGCTAGTAATTGATGGCTACGAAGACGAACCAGCAGCCTTCGGAGTTCCCAACTATGTTGGATTTCATATTCGTTATATCTGCGGCGTACTAGAAAAAAGGGGGATTGAGTACACCTACATCACCATCGATCAATGGAGGATTTCTCGAAGGAAAGATCTCAATCACAACTCGGCAATTCTTCCAGATATAGAATTCAATAAGCTGGATGGGGTAGTTATTCTAGCTGGAGCTGTAGTCCCAGGAAAGTATGTTAGAGGGACTCCAATTAGTAAAAATGAAATTGATATTATTCTGTCAGAAATTTCTTCAGAAACTCCCATATTGTGCGGAGGTTGGGCAATAAGACAGTGGAGATATTCTGGTTGGTCCCCATTGCGACTTAATTTGTTCTGTACAGTACAGGATGTTGATGCTACCCTGAATCTATTCCTTGAAAAAGGAGTCTGGAAAAATATGAAGAGAACTCCCGATCAGTGGAGTTCTTGGGCTTTGGAAGGTGCCAAGTCAAAGGCAGTAGCGCATCATCCCGATCTACTCTTCCAAGACGGTTCACCAGGTCCACTGACATACGAGGTTGAACTGTATCAGGGTTGTGTCAGATTCAAGAGAGGGTGCAAATTCTGCATTGAACCGAAAAAGGGATTACCAATTTGGAGATCCGAAAAAGATGTAATCCGAGAAGTTAATTTTGCTTTAGATTTGGGCGTCAAGAATGTAAGAATTGGGGGTGCTACCGACATCTACACATTTCGAGCCGAGGGAGTTGAGGAGTTGGAGTACCCCATACCTCAGCCAGAACCCATTGCAAGAGTTCTTCATGGACTGAGAGAGGATAATAGGCTGGAGGTTCTTCATGTCGACAACGCGAATCCCTCAATTATTGCAGAAAACTTGGAACCTTCTGAGGAGATAACAAAAACTCTTGTTGAAACTCTTTCAGATGGTGCAATCTTGTCGTTTGGAATCGAGTCAGCAGATGAGGAGGTACATTCTAGAAATTGGTTAAATTGTGATATTGAGCAGCTTAGAAAGGCTGTCAAACTGATAAACGAGTTCGGCAGAGAAAAGGGCGATAGGGGGTTGCCACATTTACTCCCTGGATTGAATTTTATAGCCGGTCTAAATGGCGAAACTGAGAAAACATATTCGAAGAATCTTGATCTTCTCAGAAGTCTTAGAAAAGACGGACTTTGGCTGAGGAGAATAAATATTAGACAAGTAGAGGGAAACTCTTTCCAGGAAGTTAACGCAAAGCAATTCAAACAATTCAAGAAAACGGTAAGAGAAGAAATCGACCGCCCAATTCTGGAAGAAATATTCCCCATTGGTAGTAAGTTAAGGGATGTATTATGGGAGGCTCATAACAATCGAATCAGAAGACCAGAGCAAGTTACAGAAGACATCCATAGGGATTCTGATATTTACGGGTCACCCGGAATTACGTTCGGAAGACAAATTGGTGCTTACCCTATACTCGTAGGGGTTCCCTACAGGATTCAACTAGAGGGGAAATCAGAAATTATGGTAACTGGGCATGGAAGTAGGAGCATTACAGGCGTGGAGACGGGACTGAATATCAACAAGGCTACTGAAAGACAGCTAGAGGCGATTCCAGGTGTTGGGAAGAAATCCTCGTGGAAGATTATCAGCAATAGGGCAAAGATCAGATCGACTTCTCCGTCTCACACATTCTCTTCTGTACGAGAGGCATTTGAAGCAGTCGATCTAGAAGTTCCGCATTACGCTTCAGAAGTTTTGGTAGCCCTTTAGACGTAGAAATCAGAGGTCGCCTCTTGATCTCGTGGCCCAAGTAAGTCTTCTATCGAATTCTCAATACCCATCTCTTCAATCAACTTACTTGCAGTTTCCTTTGTCGTATCGAGATCAAGATCAAGCGGGACTTCAAACGCATGTTCAATCCACTTCGCCATCCTATCCGCAGCTAAAACGTCAGAACTAGCGCCAATAGTTTCCGCAATCACCCCTATGGCCGGTACTGCTATGGTTCCAGATAAGGAAAGCACCATCCCTGCGATACCAATCATGCCCTGTTTTGGCTGTTTCCGACTAACCTCTATATCCTCAGCCTCTAGTTTACTTCGCATCTCATTACTGGCACATATCACATGAATTGAACGGCATTCAGGATCTGAAGCTAGACCCGCCAGAACAAGTAGCCTACTAGCAGAATAGTCCTTTGCCAACTCAAGAATTACCTCTGCCGATTCATACTGCCCCGATGCAGTCATTGGCTGCATTAATCCAGTGATTATGACAACTGTACTTCCATCTGGAAGCATTACGGTGTTGATATCCAGCCTTGGCGGAGAAATTAACCCATCATTGGACAGTGTCGCATGAGGGGGGAAATCTGGATTCAAAATCCACCCAATTGTTCTAGAAGGGTGTTTTGACATTAGCCCTTCAACTAGGATTTTACCCACATTTCCTACTCCAGGTACGGCCTCAATGAACATGCAATTTTTCGGTATCCTGGATTCTCCTAACCAGTGAATCCGTGTTCTATTCAATCCGCTTCCTCCTTTCTAGCGCTAGGTAGGGATTTTACCCATTTCTTACTACCAGCATCCTGTCTCTTCCTCCTTCTAGCTCCTTGAGGGTCCTCGGGGGAGAATTTGAGAGAAGCTACTGCTTCCATCTTAGACCCGCATTTCTCACATTTTTCCCCTAAACCGAAGGATTTGCATCCATCACAGCGCTGAAGTCTTGATCTAGCCATTCAACTTGAGGGACAAGAACAGGTTCATGAAGTATATTCTTCGAAAACCGAAGTCATAGGCGTTCTATAGTAATCGAACCTTCTACAGTTTCAATTTGTTTCTTGGCAGCTTTCTGGGCATCCTCCCAAACAGATTCAGCGGATGGATAGTCTGGTGCTTTGATATCGACTCTGTAGTTTGGGGCTCCATCGTAGTGACATGTAAGAGACACCTCTTCCAAGCCATCTGCGCATTCCTCTGCAGATCCTAATGCAAGTTTGATTGCTTCCACCCCCTCGGGCCCCCAAACCTTGATTTCGAATTGACCCCTAATTTCAACGAATGGAGGTACTATATTCTCGATTGCTAGCTCCGTCACTATGGCTATCCACTTTCCCTCGAAGCCTGCATCCTCTAGTGTACCTTCGTTAATCGCACATTCTTCGAGAGCACCATATAGTGATCCGAAAGCCTCCTTCATTTCTTCAGAAATAGTAGATACATCTTCTTCTTTCCAGCCTATTCTATCAGCTGCGACCTTCATTATTTGAGTAGCTCGTTGCTCATTCTTCCAAGATTGGAGTGCGCCCCTTCTCCTCTCTTCGGATACGGATTTAATCGATAGAGAAATACTGTCTCTATCCTTTTTTATTCCAATTACCTTTGCAACAATCCTTTGTCCCTCTCTAACGTGAGCTCTAATGTTTCTGACCCATCCAGTTGCAATTTCTCCAATAAATACGAAACCCTCCCTTCCCGGATACCCATCGAGATCCAGATACGCGCCATTTTCCTTAACACTCTTCACAGAGCAAACTACCAATTCGCCTTCATCCGGCCAATCTTCTGATATCTGTGGCAAGATTCTTCCTCTCTAGTTCAGAACCTCAACCACAGTACATCCAGACAGTTTGGCCATCCCACCAGATGGGATCGCGAGAGTAGAACCACAAATTGCACATGCGACAACTGAAGATGGCCGATCGAATATTATCACTTCACTGCCGCAATCTTTACAACTCACTTTCAAAAAACGACCTGCCACGAAAACCACCTTAATTGTCTACTAACTCGAACTTTCTAGCACGCTTTCCCTTTGGAGAGTGGCCCTTACCTGTTTCAGTACATCTGAAAACAAGATTCACTCTTTTTGTAGGCTTCTCCCCAGAAGGCTTAGGCCTCGGAAAACCTCTGTATCCAGAGGTAACCCTTCGAAATCTTCTCTGACCCCATTTTAGCTCACTAGCACGCCTCTTCTTGACTCTCTCAACTGTATGCTCAGTGTGCTTACCTGCAGATGGACTATATCTCATTACTTTCCTCGGCATTTTTACCATAGTACCACCTTTACACTGTTCGTGCGCGGCGAGCCACCAATGCCCCGTATATGAAACTAGTCAGAAAATAGGCAGTGTATTGCCTCCCAGCAAGAAAATAACAAGAGGCACACCCCACGCCACGATATCATGAGCGACGAAGCGATTTTCTGGTCCAGTCTTATTTTGATTATTTTCGCTTTCTCATTTCATAGAATGGGGCCCTCATTTATTAGAAGTAGATTCGGGGCCCCACTATCCCTATTGGGAACGTCCTGTTTGTTACTTCTTACCGATGGTTTAGGGGTGCCGGAGAGTGACTTGAAGATGTCAATAATAGAATTCTTGGTGTGGGCAATTCCATTCTCACTCGGTAGTATAATAATACTGGGTTCTGCGCCTACTTACATTCGAAGGGATAACCAACGAATGTCGATGGGGTGGCTTCTTATCGCAGGGTCCTGGGCAGTAATATTCTCACAAACGGAAAAGGCAGACCTATCGAATTTCATCTCGGGAATTTGGATTTCTATCGGTTTAGCAATCGGACTAACGTCATTCTTCTTCGCAATTTCGTTGGCAGAGAGATTTTCTGGAATCAGTAATGAGTCTGAGCCACTTTCACAGAGTGAGAGAGATCTCGTTGAGACCATCTTGATTAGACGTATGAGGAGGAATTAACATTTCTTCCGACTTCTTCGAACCTGTTGTCCTTATTTGCTCTGGAATAATACTCGCGTCAATTTTGATACTCTTTCACTTATTAGCCTCAATAAATCCTCATCACAGATTTTCAATCCCCATTTTCATCATTATATTATGCGGATCAGCTTCTCTATACTCTGTTTCTGTCATCACAGGTGAGCCGATCGTTTTATCCCTAAGAACATCAATGAGCTCTTCAATCGACGTTATTCTTCACCTTATGAGGGCTATAATGGCTGTAACAACCATAGGTTTGCTTAGGATAACCCTCTTAACAAATCGGCCGGTGGACCCGTCGTCCTAAGGGGGTAAATCATGTCAAAGGGTACGCCGAGTATGGGCAAGAGGCAGAAGTCCACTCACATACGTTGTCGTAGGTGCGGGCGTCACTCTTACCACAAACAGAAAGGACAATGCGCTAGTTGCGGCTATGGGGTTACTTCGAGAATGAGGAAGTACAGATGGAGTAAGCGCAATAGAACCATGTGGCAAAAGAAGTAATTTCTCGTGGAAAATCCTAAGTCCCTCGTTCTCTACGGTAACATGATAGCCGATGTGCGGAATCATCGGAATTGTTGGGTCTCCTGGCACTAACATCTCTCCATTAATTTACGATGGCCTGACTGTTCTGCAGCACAGAGGTCAAGACGCTGCAGGAATAGTAACCAGCGATTCAGATAATATCTGCCATAGGAGAGCGAATGGCCTCGTCAGGGATATATTCTTCGAGCGGCACATGAAAAAGCTAGTTGGATCAATGGGAATAGGGCATGTTAGGTATCCTACTGCGGGTTCAAACTCATCCGCAGAAGCTCAACCATTCTACACTAATACTCCTTTCGGGATCAGCCTCGCGCATAATGGAAATCTTAACAATACCCCAGAAATAATTTCTGGACTTCTGGAATATGATCACAGAAGAATCAATACAAGTTCAGATTCCGAAGCCTTACTGAATTTGTTCGCGGCTGAGGTTCAGAGATCGGTAAATGGGAGACCAGGGGGTTTGGGGGCCCTGGGGGTGGATGATATTTTTAGGGCCATAGAGAGGTCTCATCTCCGACTTCAGGGCAGTTACAGTGTTGTCTGCCTTATCACCGGTTGGGGTTTGGTCGCATTTCGCGATCCACACGGAATAAGGCCTCTTTTCATGGGAAAGAGGGAGGTAGATGGTTTTACTGAGAGGCTCGTTTCCTCTGAGAGCGTAGTTTGCAAATCTTTAGGTTTTCAACCAGAAAGAGATATCAGCCCAGGAGAGGCTTTTGTCGTAAGAATGAACGGAGAAACTCACTCCAGAATTTGCCATCCCGAAATTCAACACTCCCCCTGCATATTCGAGCACGTTTACTTTGCAAGACCCGACTCAATTATTGATGGGATATCTGTGCATCAGGCAAGAATAAGGATGGGGGAGGCAATTGCTAGGAAGATAATGGAAAGTATGCCTGATCATGGTATTGATGCCGTAATTCCAGTACCAGATAGCGGTAGAATTGCAGCATTGGGAATTTCCAGTGAGTTAGGAGTCCCGTATAGGGAGGGCTTCGTAAAGAATAGGTATATCGGTAGAACTTTCATTATGCCCGGCCAGAAAATTAGGAAAGATTCTGTAAGAAAGAAACTCAATACTATAGAGACGGAGTTTGCAGGTAAAACAGTCCTAATTGTTGATGACAGTGTTGTGAGGGGAAACACATCTAGGAGGATAGTTAGGATGGCCAGAGATGCAGGCGCATCAAAAGTATTGTTCGCATCCTCTTCACCCCCGATTATCCATCCAAACGTGTATGGGATCGATATGCCAGCAAGGGAGGAATATGTCGCATTCGGAAAGAGTGTAGAACAAATCTCACAGACAATAGGAGCTGATTGGATGATTTACCAAGATTTGGGAGATATGGTCGAGGCTTGTCTGGGGGCTGGAGATGATAAGGTCGCTAACTTCGACTGTTCTTGCTTCGATGGAGTCTATGTCACTGGAACAGTCTCGGAAGAATATCTCCAGAGATTAGGAGATTCAAGGTCCGATTCCAGTAAGGAGAAGGTTTCAGTTTGAGATCAGGTTCTCTAGCTCCGTCTTCAAGATGGGTAGGGATTCTTCCCAAGTTGATACAATTCCGTAGTCTGCAACGCCAAAGATGGGGGCCTCTGGATCCTTATTAATGGCTAGAATGTACTTGCTGGTCCTCATTCCGGCTAGATGTTGAATGGCACCACTAATTCCTACGGCTATGTATAGGCTTGGATTTACAGTTTTTCCAGTCTGACCAACTTGCATTTCATGGGGAATCTCCTCCCAAGTATCCACTGCTGCCCTACTAGCTCCGACAGCTGCACCAATCACGTCGGCAATATCATTTAGTTCGGAGAAGTTAGATGGACTGCCCATGCCCCTACCTCCTGAAATGATGATATCTGCTTCTGAAACATCAAGCCTTTCGCTTGCCTTAGCAAGGGCTTGCTTTACTACGACCGAGATATCTGATCCAGAATCAACAGTTGCTGAATCAGCATTTCCTCCTTCGTCCGCCGCTTCGAATGAGTTTGCTCTGAGAGTTATAGCACAGGGGGTATTTATCTTTGATTTTTCTATTGCCTTTCCAGAGTATATTGGCCTAGTAATGGTCAAACCATCCCTAATCTCGATAACATCTTGAACTACTGGAATATTCTTTATGGCTGCAATAGAGGAAGCAAGCTCACGCCCCACATGTGATGCGGAAGAGATCAAGATATCAGAATCAACTAATTTTGCGAGCTCCAGTGACCATGCTCTACAATCGTAGGTTTCGAAGCAATCTCCTACTACTGAAACAACTCTACTAACTCCCTTCTTAGATGCAGCTTCTGAAGATCCAATTCCCCCCGGACAAAGAACTGTGATACTCCCGCCAAATTCGGAAGAAGCACCAATTAGTTGACTTGTCACTGGATGAAGATTACCTTCACTAGACTCAGAAATTATAGTTACATCCATATTTTCACCTAAATTACATTCGCTTCGTCACGCAACTTTCCTA
>MDTB01149024.1_pt1 | contig 42681 bp, 43 predicted proteins | sample 811161 | NCBI WGS metagenome assembly MDTB01 (sample SAMN05326650, study PRJNA326480) | marine metagenome | isolation source: seawater | place: Mediterranean Sea | collected 2009 | reverse complement strand
AATTCTTTTAAGAAAATCTAGGACATTAAGTCCTGAAGAAAACTTTGCAGTTCTATCTGTAGGTAAAATATGATTTGGACCAGCAATATAATCACCTATAGCTTCTGGAGTGTTTCTTCCAATAAATATCGACCCAGCATTATTGATTTTTTTTGATAATTTTCTTGCATCCTTTACGGCTAATTCTAAGTGCTCTGGAGAAATTTCATTAATTAATTGAATTGCATCAGAGATCTTTTTAACAATAATAATCGATCCAAATTTTTCCCAACTTTTCTTTGCTATTTTCCGTCTTTCAAGAGTTTTTAATTCATTAATTATATTTTTTTTAACTTTATGACCAAATGCTTCATTATCAGTAATTAATATCGACTGCGCTAACTCATCGTGCTCAGCTTGAGATAATAAATCAATTGCTATTTGCTTTGGATTATTTTTCCTATCAGCTAAAACAAGTATTTCTGAAGGTCCTGCAATCATATCTATTCCAACAGAACCAAATAACTGTTTTTTAGCAGAAGCAACATAAGCATTCCCGGGTCCACAAATTTTATCAACCTTTTTAATTGAATCTGTCCCAATTGCTAATGCTGCAATTGCTTGTGCTCCTCCAACTTTATATATTTCATTTATACCTAAAATTTTTGCTACAGCCAAAATAATTGGGTTTATAGTTCCCTTAGGTGATGGGACCACCATGACAATTCTTTTTACACCTGCTACAATTGCAGGAATTGCATTCATTAATACTGATGATGGGTATGAAGCTTTACCACCAGGAACATATAATCCAACAGAATCAATGGCTTTCCATTGAGATCCAAGGTTTACTCCCTCATTATCTTTATAAAATTCATCCTTGGGAAGTTGTCTATTATGATAGCTTTTTATTCTTTTTTCTGCATGCTTGAGTGCATCTATAATTTTTTTATCAATTTTTTGAAAAGATTCATTTATTTCTTTTTCAGTAACAACTAACTCTTTAATAGAATTAACATTAAAACCATCAAATTTATTTGTATAAAAGATCAAACCTTTATCAGAACTAACACGTATTTTTTCAATAATATTTTTTGTTATCAAATCAATAGAGATATCTTCATTTTTTCTTTTTTTTAGAAGATTTTGTATATTTTTGTGAAAATCTTTATCACTAAATTTAATTAATTTATTCACTTTTTGCACCTTCAAACTTTTTAACCCAAGCAATAATTTCAGAGCTCAAGACTTTGTAAGCAACTTTATTAACTATCAACTTTGAAGTTATGTTCATTAAAACTTCTGTTTCTTCAAGATCATTTTCGATTAAAGTTTTTCCAGTAGATACTAGATCAACTATAGTAGAACAAATTCCTAGTTTTGGAGCTAATTCAATTGCTCCATTAAGTTTGATGCATTCTGCTCTTATTCCTTGCTCAGCATAAAAGTTTGTTACCGTATTTTTATATTTGGTCGCAACTAAAATACTTCCAGACTTTTCATAAATTTTTACCTTATCATTTTTTTTCTTTGCGATTGAAAGTCGACATTTTCCAATACCAAGATCTAAAATTGAATATATCTCATTATAATTAAATTCAGTTAGAACATCATCTCCAGCTACTCCAATTTGTGCCGCTCCAAATGCTACAAAAGTAGCAACATCAAATGAACGAACTCTTATTACAACAAAGTTATCAATATTTGTATTGAAGTATAGTTTTCTTGAATTTTCATCATAAAATTCATTTTCAAGCTCAATTCCTGAACGTTTCAAGATTGGCACTAAATCTTTCAAAATTCTTCCTTTCGGAACAGCTAAAACTATTTTATCTCTCATATTAAAATCAATTCTTTATTCTTTTTATATTTACCTTACATCCAGATAGTTTTTTTTCTATGTTTTCATAACCTCGATCTAAATGATAAACTCTATTAATAGTAGTTTTACCCTCAGCCATCAAGCCTGCAATTATCAGTGAGGAAGATGCTCTTAAATCTGTAGCCATAACTTCAGCACCAAATATTTTCTTTTGACCATCAATTTTAACTTTTGAACCTTCAATTAAAATTTTTGCTCCCATTCGATGCAATTCACTAATATGCATAAATCTATTTTCAAATATTGTTTCTTCTATAAATGAAACTCCATTTGCTTTTGTCAAAGCAGCTGTTAATTGAGCCTGCAAGTCTGTTGGAAAGCCAGGAAAAGGTTCGGTTTTTATATTTAATCCTTTTGGATGCAAAGTATTAGACTCAACAATAATAGTACTTTCATCAACAATATTAAACTTAAAACTTTCAATATTTAAAAAAATATCTTTTAAGTGGTTAATTAGAAGTTTATTTAAGCTCATCAGTTTTACTTTTCCTGAACATCCTAAAACAGATAAGGCATAAGTACCTGCCTCAATCCTGTCTGGCATTATTGAATAACTGCAACCACTTAATTTTGATGTTCCTATGATTTCAATTACATCCTCTCCAGCTCCAGAAATATTGGCTCCCATCTTATTCAGAAAGTTACATAGATCTATTATTTCTGGCTCTTTAGCAGCATTTTTTATTATAGTTTTTCCTTCGGCCAAAGTAGCTGCCATTAATATATTTTCAGTTGCACCAACAGAACTAATTGCTAATTTAATTTCCGAACCTTTTAAATAACCATTCACTGTTCCTTTTACATAACCATTTTCAATTTTAAAAGCAGCACCTAATTTTTCTAATCCATTTAAATGAATATTAATTGGTCTAGCTCCAATTGCACATCCACCTGGCAAAGAAACTTCTGCAGTTCCATATCTTGCTAATAATGGACCTAAAACTAAGAATGAAGCTCTCATCTTTCTTACTAATTCATAAGAAGCAAAGTTATTTCTTGGTTTTTGGCAATTTATTTTTAAATTATCTCCTTTTAATTCAATTCTGGCATCTAAAGATTTTAATAAATTTATCATTGAATCTATATCAGATAGGTTAGGAATATTCAAAAGTTCTATTGATTTATCAGTTAAAAGTGTGGAAGCTAATATCGGTAATGAGGCATTTTTTGAACCACTAATCTTAATTGAACCTTCTAATGGATTTCCACCTATAATTTGAATTTTATCCATATGATTCTATAGTTTGGGGAGTGTTACACCTTTTTGATGCATGTATTTGCCCTTACGATCTGCGTATGAATTTTCGCAAACTTCTGTTCCTTCAAAAAATAAAAATTGTGCAGCTCCTTCATTAGCATATATTTTTGCTGGAAGTGGAGTTGTATTTGAAAACTCCAGAGTCACATGACCTTCCCATTCAGGTTCTAAAGGTGTTACATTAACTATTATACCACATCTTGCATAGGTAGATTTCCCTACACATATTACTAAAACATTTTTAGGAATTTTAAAATATTCGACTGTTCTAGCTAATGCAAAACTATTAGGAGGTATGATACAAAAGTCAGCTTCTCTATCAACAAAGCTATTTTTTTGGAAATTTTTAGGATCAACGGTTGCAGAATCAACATTTGTAAAAATTTTAAACTTATTTGAAACCCTAGCATCATAACCGTAAGAAGAAAGACCAAACGATAAAACATCTTTTTTTTGCAAATTTTCTTGAAAAGGTTCTATCATTTTTTCATTAAGAGCTTTCTCTTTTATCCATTTATCTGGCATTATACCCATACTTAATCCCTCTTTTTTCTTTTAATAAGATTTTCTTTCAGAGCTTTAGCTCTTGCAATTTCTCTTTTTATCTTTTTAAGATTTTCTTTCATCAGTTCTCTACCATAAAAGGAAAATAATTTATATAAATACTAAAGCTCATTATATTTTTTTGAAATACCTTTAGATAATTTTATAGGGTACTTTTTTTTATTTTTTTTTATTTTCTTTAAACATTCTTCCTCAATATTAATTTTGGCAATGTCTGAGAATCTAATAAGATATAACATTATGTCAGCTACCTCTTCAGAAATTTTATTTTTTAAATTTTTATCTATTTTTTTTGTTTTATCTTCATTAAACCACTGAAAAATCTCAAGCAACTCGGAAGCTTCAACACTAAGTGCAGTAGCTAGATTTCTCAAAGTATGAAATTGATCCCAATTTCTTTTTTTTGAAAACTTTCTCAAAATAAGTTTTATCTTTGTTTCATCCATTGTTAGTCTTTTAATAATTATTTAAAATTATTTTTAAGTATATTTAAATTTTATAGATAAACTTATAACTTTATAAATTAATTATACAGTTTATAATCTTTAAAAAGTTTTTAAATATGAGTAATCAATTATTTTGCCCAAAATGGATTTTTGATATATGTGTTGCAGCTACTGCATATGATTTTATAACAGATGATTTACCAATTGATTTGGTTTCAAAAAAGTATGTAAGAGGTCTTAACAAAAGATATAATGAAATTAAATTATTAGAAATAAAATATGGTGCTGAAGCGATTATTAGATTTATGGGAGAAATTAAAAACCCTCAATTTGAACCCTACGAACGTTTGAGACAATTTCTATATTTTACTTTAAAATATGAAAAAAAAATATTTACTACAAAGAGAAAATATAAGAAAATTTTTAGTACTGCCTTTGATGGAACAAAAAAAAAAGAATATAGTGAGGATATAACTCTTCAAGATTTTAAAAAATTTATCTATTCATTAAGGTCAAATTTAGTTAAAAAAGCTCCAATGAGTTGGGATTTCAAGGAGGATACAGAAGAAGAGCTAGATTTTCTAGGAGAATTAATAAGAAGTAGCATTGCATGAAATTAAATTTATAAATAAACCTTTGCCGCTATAGTATAATGGTTATTACAATGCATTGGTAATGCTTAAATTCAAGTTCGACTCTTGATAGTGGCACCATAAGAAAAAAAATGAAAAAAAATCTAACAAGAAATATTCTAATTGCTTTCATTCTGGGTATTTTAATTGGAATTTTTCTAAATTATTTAGAACTTTATTTGCCGAATATTCAAAAGGTGTTTGTTAATAATTTTTTGTCTCTTGGTGGAGAAGTTTTTTTAAAAACCCTCAAAATGCTTGTTGTTCCAATTGTTTTTTGTTCATTAATTTGTGGTATTTGCGGATTGAAAGATTTCTCAAGTTTAGGAAGAATAAGTTTTAAAACTATAACTCTTTATATTACAACAACATCCATAGCTATATCTTTAGCTTTATTCTTTGCTTATTTAATTCAACCAGGTCAAAATCAAGAAACAATTTTAATTTCTCAAGAAATTAATCTAAGGACAGCTCCTAATCTTTCTGAAGTTTTTTTAAATATTATTCCAAGTAATCCGTTTAAAGCACTAGTAGAAGGAAATATGTTACAGGTAATTTTCTTTTCAATAATTCTTGGATCCTCAATTTCACTGATTGGTAAAAAAGGAGAAAATATAAAGAATTTTTTTTTTAGTTTAAATGATATTTTTTTGAAAGGACTTGAACTAATTATGGTTATAGCGCCACTTGGTATTTTTTGCCTGATATCAAAAACATTTGCAACTCAAGGATTGGACATAATTTTTGAATTAGCTAAGTATTTCTTTACTGTGGTTTTTGTACTATTCATTCATATGTTTTTTATATACGGTTCAATGGTTAAACTAATATGCAATATAAATCCTTTTAATTTCTTTAGAAAAATTAAAGAAGCAATGTTTTTTGCTTTTTCCACATCTAGTAGTAGTGCCACGATTCCAATTACATTAAGGAATGTTGAAGCAAATCTTGGAGTTAAGAAAAAAATAGCATCTTTTACTGTGCCATTAGGCTCAACTATTAATATGGACGGAACAGCTATTATGCAGGGGGTTGCTACTGTATTTATTGCTAACATTTATGGATATGAATTATTTTTTACTGACTTTATTACTATCATAATAACTGCAACTTTAGCATCAATTGGAACCGCAGGAGTTCCAGGTGTGGGTCTAATTATGTTGGGAATGGTCTTAAGTCAAATAGGTTTACCTTTAGAAGGTATTGCTATTGTGATGGGAGTAGATAGATTCCTCGATATGCTTAGAACCTCGACAAATGTTAGCGGAGATGCAGCTATAAGTTTAATAATTAATAAATCAGAAAAATGAATTTAGATTGGTTTAAAGTAGAATTGGAAATATTCTTATATGGAAAAGAATTTGACTTAATTAATGCACCGGATAAAGAAAGCGCAGAACTCATTGCAATTAGAAAAGCAGAAAAAAAATATTTATGTAATACCGGAGACATAAAGGTTATAAGTTGTAATAAACAAAATTAATTATTTATTTAAACTCTATCTTTTTACCCAAAGGACCATTAATAATACTATCATTTTGCATTATGACTTGACCTCTAATAATTGTATAAATAGGCCATCCAATTACACTAACACCATCATATGGTGTCCAATTAGATTTTGTTGCAATCCAACTGTTATCAATTGTTCTTTTTTTCTTTAAGTCAACAATAGTAAAATCAGCGTCATAACCCTTTTCAATAAAACCTTTATTTTTAATATTATATATTTTAGCAGGATTAACAGAAGTAAGTCTTACAAAATCAGATAAAGAAATTTTATTTTGATTAACAAAATTTAACATAATCGGAACTAAAGTCTGAACCCCTGGCATACCTGATGGTGATTTAGGATATTTATTATTTTTTTCAGAAATTGTATGTGGTGCATGATCTGATCCTACAACATCTATAACTTTTTCATTAACAGCTTTCCACAAACCTTCTTTATGTTTTATTTCTCTAATAGGAGGATTCATTTGTGCAAAAGTTCCAAGCCTATCATAACAATCTGGAGCGTGAAAAAAAAGATGTTGTGGGGTAGCCTCTGCCGTTGCGAAATCTTTATTCTCTTTTATTAATGGAATTTCATCTACTGTTGATATGTGTAATATATGAATTTTTCTTCCAACATCTTTTGCTATTTTAAGAAGTCTTTTAGTGCTACTCAAAGCTGCTTTTGCATCTCTCCACTTTTCATGATCATGGACTGTTACATTTTCTTTTTCTATAATATACTTTCTATCTTTAAGTCGATATTCATCTTCACTATGGACTGCAACTCTTCTTTTACCTGCACTTAAAATTTTTCTCAAACTTTCATCATCTTCAACTAATAGCTCTCCTGTTGAAGCACCCATAAAAATCTTTACTCCACAACATCCAGAAAGATTTTCTAGATAGTCTAGATTATTTATATTTTCTCTAGCAGCACCAACAAAAAAACTAAAATCACAAAAGCTTTTCTTTTCAGCTAATAGAATCTTTACTTCAAAATCATTTTTAGTAATTGTTGGAGGTTTTGTATTTGGCATCTCAAAAATTCCAGTAATCCCTCCAAGAACAGCTCCTTTTGTGCCTGAGGCTAAATCTTCTTTATGAACTAGTCCTGGCTCTCTAAAGTGAACTTGTGTATCTATACACCCAGGCAAAATATGTAGATTAGTTAAATCTATTATTTTTTTTGTCTGGTTATCTTCAATGTTTCCTATAAAAGATATCTTTTCACCAATTATACCAATATCTAATTTTTCTAATTTATTATTTGGTAAAAAAACATTCCCATTTTTTAGAACTAAGTCAAAAGAATTCATAAAATTTTAATATCTTTTATGTGTTATCATTAAGTACATCAATGGTATTACCATCAATTTTTTTATTTTCAAAATTTGATAAATGCCATAGAGAATAAAATAATAGTCTCCAAACTGGAATTATCGCTCTTGAAGTATATCTTAAATTCAAACAAAGTTCCTTAATTTTTTGAGGTAAAAAGATTTCTTTTAAACATCTTATTTTAGGTAGTATTTCAGACAATATTTTATATTTAGCTGGCATCCATAAATTCAAAGGAACTGTAAAACCATTTTTTTTCTCAAAAGAGTTATAAAATGGTAGCCTTTCATTTAAAAATTTTCTTATGTAATATTTACCTAAGCCATTTGATATTTTTTCATTATCACTTACTCCAAAAAGTTCTGAAAAAAGCTCCATATCTACTAGTGGTGTTCTTCCTTCAATACTATTAGCCATCAAACACCTATCAAGTTTAATTAATAAATCATTTGGCAACCATTCTTCAAAATCTAAAAACTGAACCTTTTGTAATTCTGTAAGATTGAAATTTATCATTCTAGTTCTAAAATTTTTCATTGAATTATCCCAACCGGATAATGCATTATTAAAGTAACTAAATCTTTTAAAGGCTCCTTTCTTGAAAGGTTGTTTTTTAAAAATTAAATTTCTTAAATTAGTTCTATATCTTCCATAACCTGCAAATAATTCGTCACCTCCTTCACCAGTTAATACTACTTTTATTTCTTTTTTTGCTTCCTGAGCAAGTTTAAAAGTTGGAAGTATTGCATAATCTAATACCGGATCATCAAATGATTTTGCGGCAAATGGAATCAAATTCCAAAAATCACTTTCATTAAACTCTACAAATTTTAATTTTGAATTAAATTTATTACATACTGAATTTAAATAATTCTTTTGATTATTTTGTCCCGGAAAAACAATAGAGTAAGCTTTAATTGGATTACTATTTACCAACGACATTAAATATAAAACTAATGTAGAATCAATTCCCCCAGAGAAAAAAATTCCATATGGCACATCACTTCTTTGATGTAATTTAATAGATTCAGTTAATTTAAATAAAATTCTTTTTTTACTTATTTTATATTTTTTGATTTTTTCTAGTTTATTGAAAATTTTACTCTCTATAATTTTAGAATCCTTAATAGTAATTATTTCTCCTGGTCTAACTCTATTTATATTTTCAAAAATTGATTCTCTACCAGTCGAAAATTGAAGTTGTAAAAGTTCCTTTTGTTTAATTTCATTAATTAAAGGTTTAAGTAAATCTGATTTGATTATTGATTGTGCTTCTGAACTAAAAATAAAATTATTTCCTGTAGCACTAAAATATAACGGTTTAATTCCAAATGGATCTCTACCTAAAATTAATTCATTTGTTTCTTTATTGTAAATGGCAAAAGCATACATTCCTCTTAACTTTGAAAATCCATTTACACCATATTTATAGTATAAGCATAATATTGACTCACAATCTGATTTCGTTTTAAATATAAAATCTTTATTTCTTTTTCTTATTTCATTGTCGTTATATATCTCTCCATTAGCAATCAAAATAAGTCCTTTATTTTCAATAGGTTGTTGACCTCCCTTTAAATCAACAATTGATAATCTCTTGTGTATTAAAATTAGATTATTATTCTGAAATACTCCTGATTCATCAGGACCTCTGTGTGCTAAAAGCTCTCCCATCTTAAGAACTTTAGTTTTAAGTTTCTTGTTTATCTTTATACTATATATTCCTGCTATTCCGCACATTACTTTTTAATTATATTAAAAAAATTTAAAAATTTCTTCATAACCTTTTCTTTTGAAAAGTTATTTAAATATTCTGCATAACCATTTTTTACAATTTTATTTCTTAGTTCTTCATCCTCAGATATTTTTTTCAAACAGCCAAGCAACTGTTCAGAGTCTTCTAAACTAAATTTTAATCCATTCATTTTATTATCTATTAGCTTTCCTGGTCCCATTATATCTGAAGCAATCACTGGTACCTTATGAGCCCAACCTTCTAAAATAATATTACCCAAAGGTTCAATTCTTGAAGAACAGACAAGAATATCTGCAGCATTATATATTTCTGAAACATTCTTTTGCCAATCAATAATTCTAAATCTATCAATTAAATTATATTTCTTAGCTAATGAGATATAATAATTTTTTAATTTCCCATTTCCAACAAGCCATAGATAATGATTAGGAAGTCTTGCTGCTGCTTTTATTAAAATATCAAAACCTTTATTATGATGAAACCTACCAAGACCCAATATTATCTTATAGTTTTTAGGAGTGTTATATTTAATTTTTTCAATTTTTTTTCTACTGGTTATTTCAACAAAGTTAGGAAGATAGATAACTTTTTTAGGGTCCCAACCTTTTTCTAAAATATAATTTCTAATTTCTTCTGTATTTGCAATTAAATATTCACAATTTAGATAGTTTTTAATTTTATAATAACCACCAAGTCTTCCAACATTAATACAATTACCAATATTTTTTGGAAGCATAGAAGAAGCTCTGTTCATCCAAGAAATCACAATATCAGGCTTAAAATTAATATAAATTTTTTCAATTTTATTTTTTGTAATGAAATCCCATTTACCCCAAAAACTAAATTCGTTTACTATAAGTCCATTTTTTTTTAAGTATAAAAATCTTTGGCTATTTTTTCTTATAATTAGGTTTTGTGAAATATTATTGTATTTATTAAGAGCTAAAGAAAATCTCTCAAAAAAATTCTCAGCTCCTCCAGCTCTTGAACCAGAAATAATATTTAGTATTTTTATACTAGAATTTTTTTCCATAATTTTACAATCTCATTCCAACTCTTATAACTTTTTTTATCTTTTATCATGTTTTTGTGCATTTTATTCCAGTACAATTTATCTTGCAGAATCTTAATTGTTGATTGACTGAATTCAGTTTCATTTTTACAAACAAATCCCGTTTCATTATCCCTAACTCTTTCTGACATACATCCAAGGTCACAAACTACAGTTGGAACTCCAAGTGTTTGAGCTTCTGCTACTGACATACAAAAAGTTTCGTCTTTACTTCCTTGATATAAAAATAATCTCTTATTTAAAATTTTTTTTATTAGTTTTTTTCTTTCAATTGGTTCAAATAACTGAACTCCTTTAGTACTTAATTTTTTTGCTCTATCTATAATAGGTTTCATTTTTGCTGTGTGTTTTTCGCCAAAACTACCATATGTTTTTGAACCAGTATATAAATGAAATTCTGCATTAGGAACAGAAGGATAAATTTCATTTTCCCACCTATCTAATAACCAATCCAATCCTCTTAGTGGATTTGAAGTAAATATAGCTATCGGTTTTGGAGCTAATTTCTGAATTTTACTATTTAATATGAAACTATCAACACCATACGGTATTACTACTTTATCTTTTGATGGACACCAAACAGGATAAGTACTCTTGTGATATTGACTTGAAAAAACTATAGTTGTGGGGTTTAAAAATAATTTACTTAAATATCTCCATTTTAATAAGTAATTAGCAGGATTATGAATCCAAAAGATTCTTTTCTTCACCTCTTTTCTAAAATTTAAAAATTTGTCACCTCTATTAATTATTAAAATATCAAAACTTTCTTCATGAATACTTGAGGATAATTTTTTCCATATCACTCCATTAATTTCTCCAATATTTCTGCAATTATTATATACAGACACATCAAAGTTTGATCTTGCTAAGGCTTCAACAAGTGAAACAAATGCTGTTTCCGCTCCACCTATTGCCTTCTCCCTAGCAATAATTGAATCAAACTCAATACCGTTATCAATTAGTAATATTTTAGTCATTTTTTAACTAACATTTTATACTTAATATAACTGATCAAAGGGTAAAGACCTGCCATAAGTCCTATCATTATTCCAATTTTTTTTTCTTTATATCCTTTTCTTAAGAAATAGCTTTTCCAAAATCGAGAAAAAATTCTTCTAAAATTTTTAAATAATGATTCATTTTTATTATTCTCCAACAAATCAATTGCTTTGGTATCAGAATAACTATTTAATTTAATGATCATGTCAGATATATCTTTACAATAAAAATGAGTTATTGGTTCTTTAAGACTCTCTCCTTTTTTACCTTCTAATATTAATTTAGGATGAACTCTTTGTTTTCCCCACACTTTGTTTCCTTTTCTAAATAAACCAGGATAAGCTGATTTTCCAAAATATGCTCCCCATCCATATTTAACTAGCTTATTACCTACAAAATTATTTACTGGAATCAAATGCCAGTCAGATAAAGATTTTTTTATCAGTATTTTTATTTCTTTTTGTAAATTAATTGTAACTCTCTCATCAGCATCAATTTCTAATATCCATTCTTTTGAACACTTCTTAATCCCAAAATTTCTTCTTTCTCCTTCTATATCCCAAGAACCTCTATATATCTTTTTAGTATATTTTTTAGAAATTTTTTCAGATTTATCTATACATTTATCTAAAATAACAATGATTTCGTCAGCAAATTTTAAAGTTTTTAAACAATTTTCTAATTGTTTCTCTTCATTATTAACTATTAATAGTACAGATAATTGTCTTTTCATTTTTTATTTTTTATTTTTCTAAAAAAATTTATGACTTTTCTTTCAACTATATTTGTTTTTAAACTCAACATAAGAGAACTAGTTTCTTTATGTGAAAAGTTTCTATTTTCCATAAGTTTTTCTGGTCTTTCCGGAGTAGTAATCGCCAAAGTTTTACATCCCCATGGATGATATTGTTTAATATCACTTGGACCAAACAGTCCAATCGTTGGAATCCCAGATGCTGCTGAAAGATGCATCAAACCAGAATCATTTCCAATGAATAGTTTAGACTCTTTCAAAATTAAATAAACTTCATTTAACTTGATTTTACCTGAAAGATTAATTACTTCATTTCTTAAAAAAAATTTTTTTATTTCTTCTGCATTTTTTGCTTCATTTTTAGAGCCTAAAAGAATAAATTTACTATTTCTAAATAAATTTGAACTTAATAATTTTAAGATCAAATTTCTATATCTATTTCTTGGCCATTCTTTTCCAATCCAATTTGCAGATGGAGCAATACATATTAAATCTTTTCTTTTAGCCAAATATTTTATTTGATTAAAATATTTTGAAAAAACATCTTTTCTATACTCAATCATTATTTTGGGTTCAATAATATTTTCACTCACCAAGCTAGACGCTACTTTTACTTTATGAACTAAATTTTTTTTTTTCCTTAAATTAAAAAAATAATTTTTAGATAATAATAAAAAAGATAATCCTGTTCCTCTTAAATCAATAATTGAGTCCCAAAAGTTAAATAATACTTTGGTCCATAAAAAAAACCAATGTAATGAATATTTTCTTTTTTTTAATGCAATTATTTTATCAATATTTTCACAGTACTTAAATAGTTCATAAGGTACAGTCCCACATACAAATGTAATTTCGGAGTCATTACTTTTTTTTTTAAAGAAATCTATTATTCCGGAAGATAAAATTGAATCTCCAAGGCGATTAGATGATATTATTAAAATTTTTTTCATTAATATTTTTTATTATAGTATAAATAAAAATTATTTATGGGATTTATTAAATGATAGATAAAAAAAAATATTATAAACATAATAATAAAAGTTTCATTGTCATTGAGGGTGAAGAAAGAAATTCATTTCTTCAAGGTTTAATATCTAATGATTTAAATAAAATTGATGAAAAAAATAGTATTTACTCTTCATTATTAACTCCACAGGGAAAAATTTTATACGATTTTTTTATCTCTAATTATCAAAATTCTTATTTAATTGAATGTTCAACAAAAATTGTAAAAGATTTAATACAAAAATTATCAATTTATAAATTAAGATCAAATGTAAATATATACTTAAAAAAAGAATTTGACAGTTTTGTTATTAGAAAAACTTTTTATAAAGATTTAAAGAAAATTTCAAAAGATATGGATATCATTTTTTTTATTGATCCCAGATTCGATTTATCATTGATGAAATTTTATTGTAATAAATTTGATTTTAAAAAAATTAAAAAACAGTTATCTTTAGATTATTTAAAAAAAAATGAATTTGAAGATTTACGATTGAAAAATACTATTCCAGATTTTGATTTTGATTCAAACAATCAGAAGTCACTTCTTTTGGAACTTAGGTTTGATGAGTTGAATGGCATTGATTGGGAAAAAGGTTGTTATATAGGACAAGAACTCACATCAAGAACAAAATTTCGAGGAAATCTAAAAAAAAAATTATTTGGTATAGAAATTTCTGGCTTTATAAATAAAAAAAAAGAAGTATATTACTGTGAAAAATTAGTTGGCGAAATTAAAAGCTTTAATAAAAAATTTGGTATTGCAATTTTAAATATTGAAGCAACCAAGAACTGTATAACAAACAAAGAATTTATGATTTGTGATAAAGCTAAAATTAAACCATTTATTCCTAAATGGGTAAAATTATAATTAATTTTTTATTGTTAAATGTATCTTTTTTTTTAGGTCATTAAGATATTTAAATGGCTTTTCAATATAATTTATTTTTTCTTCTAAAAGTTTATATCCAGTAAAACCATATTCACTAATTAAGCTATTCTTAATCCATTTTAAATCTTGGTTAGATCTTTGGTTGCTTAAAATATTATTTCTTTTTAACCATAACCATCTATCATCAATTAATTTTTTTAATTCACTAAATCCAAACTCCTTGTATGCTGATAAGGATAAAATTTTAATTTCCCATCCAGTATTACTTACAAAATAACTTTTGCTTGAAAGTAAATCTGATAATGTCATGTTTGCTAAATTTTCAATATCACTTTTTGTCACAGCAATAATATCAGGTATTTCTATTATTCCAGATTTCATAAATTGAAGTGTATCTCCACTTCCTGGCTGTACACAATATATCACAGTATCAACAACATCTTCTATACTGACTTCTGATTGTCCCACACCAACAGTTTCAATAATAACAATATCAAAAATTGATCTCATAATTATCATTGAAGGAAATGTTAAAGCTGATATTCCACCAAGATAATCTTTTGCAGCCATAGATCTAACAAATATCTTTTGATCTTTAGGATCAATATTGAATCTTGCACGATCTCCCAAAAGGGCTCCTCCAGATTTCATTGATGAAGGATCAATAGCAATAACTCCAACGGACAAATCTAATTTTCTAAGGCTTATAATTAACTTATTAATTAATGATGACTTGCCTACTCCTGGAGGACCTGTTATTCCAATGACATGACCATTAGATTGACTGTGAAAGTCATCTAAAATTTTAACTACATCAAGTTCAGTTTTATTAACTTCGATTTTTTCTAATATTATAGATAAATCTAGTTTATTCCTGATTTTAAATTTCTTTGACACTACCATCTTCTATAAATTTTATTCTATTAATGAAAAAGAACAAATCTTATTTAGAGTTTTTTTACAAAAATATAGAAGACATAATCTATTTTTTTTTTGCTTTTCATCATCAATGTTAACTTTTACATTTTCAAAAAAAGAATTTATAATAGGTGAAAGAATCTCTGTGCTTTTTAAATTAGAAGAAAAACTTACATTATCGTTCGAAGAATTTAGGTTCTTAGATATATCTAAAATAGCAGAATATAAATCTTTTTCTTCTTTGTACTTAAATAAAGATGGAACTAAAATATCCTCTTTATTTTCATCTAACGGGAGAATTGAGTCAATTCTCTTAAAAGAAGACAGAAACTCATAACCTTTTTTTGCTTTAATAAATTTTAATAAAATTTTAGCCCTAAAAAAAATTAAATATGGATTTAATTCATTTTTAACTAACGACTTTATAACTCCCTCTTGAAAAGATTCATTTTTAAAATGAACGAAAAGTCTTGTTGAAAAAAAATTCATAATTTCAGTCAAATTAAATTTTTTTTCTACATCTTTGTATTTAAAAAGTTTATAACTTCTAAAAATCATTTCGTTTATTGAAATATCTATTTTATTTTCAATTAGAATTCTTAAAATACCTAAGGCTGACCTTCTTAAACTATATGGATCGCCAGACCCACTCGGTTTTTTTCCACTGAGAAAAGTACCAACTATATTATCAATTTTTTCTGCTATGGCTAAACAAATAGAAATCTTTGATTTTGGCACTTTATCTTTAGGAGAATTTGGTGAATACTGTTCAACCAAAGAGTTATATTCTTGCTCATTAAAACCCTCTAAATTAGCATAATATGAACCTACTTTACCTTGAAGACTTGGAAACTCTTTAACCATTTCACTAATCAGATCAACTTTAGATAATAAAATGATTTTTTTATTCGTTTCACTTAAATCAAATTCTAATTTTTTAGCAATCCATTCGCTGATAGACAATATCCGTTGAGATTTTTCAAATAAATTACCTAATCCTTCATAATATTTTACATATTTTAATTTTTCTAACCTTTTGTAAAGACTTAAAGATGTATCCTCTTTTATAAAAAATTGCGCATCTTTAAACCTTGCTCTCAAGACTCTTTCATTCCCTTTTTTTATAAGATTATTTTTATCTTGAGAATGATTAGTAACAAAAGCAAAAATATTACTTAATTTTCCATTGAAGTCTCTAAATGAAAAATATTTCTGCTGACCAGAAATAACCGATGTTAGAAAAATTTCTGGCATTGAGAAAAAACTTTTATCAAAAGAACCAAAAAAAACATTTGGGAATTCAACAAATCTTGAGACTTCATTTAATAATTTAGAGTCTTCATTTAAAGATAACTTTTGTTTCTTACAAATAATATTTAATTTATTTAAAATTACTCTTTCTCTCTCAGTTCCATCTAAAATCACATTATTATTTTTAAGGAAAACTCTTAGGTTTTTAAAAGATAGGCATTTAGTTTGTTTTTTACTAAATACATAATTACCATATGTTTTATTTGAAGAAACTAATCCAGCAAATTCAAATTTTAAAACTTTAGAATCAAATAAACACAAAATACTTTTAATTGGTCTTATCCATCTATCAGAATTGTTGGCCCATCTCATTGATTTTTTCCATTTAAGATCTCGCAATAAGTTAGGAATCAAACTTGACAAAACTTCAGAATTTTTCATTGATGGTATTTTTTTTTTATAAAAAAAATACTCTTTATTATTAATCTTTTCAGTAAATAACGTTTTTCTATTTTTTAAATTATTTGATTTTAAAAAACCTTTTATAGATTGTTCATTAGAAGAGACTAATGGTCCTCTTATTAATTTAACTTCTTCTTTTTTTTTAGACGGTATTCCATCTATACATACAACCAGCCTCCTTGATGTTGAAAAAATATTTATTTTTGAATATAAAATATCATTTTTTTTAAAATTTAAATTAAAATCTTCTTCCAATTTTTTTTCTAAATAAACTTGAGTCGAAGGTGGTATTTCTTCTCCATAAATCTCAATTAATAATTCAGGCATTTTTTTTATCCTCTAACCAATTTTCACAACAAAGTTTTGATAAGTTTCTAACTTTTAAAATATAAGATTGTCTTTCAGAAACGGATATAAGTCCTCTTGAATCAAGTAAATTAAAGGTATGACTTGCTTTTATACAATATTCGTATGCTGGAAGAGTAAGCTTTTTATCTAGTAAATTCCTGCAATTTTTTTCATATTCATTAAACTGATTAAATAATAATGGGGCTGAAGAAGCATAAAAATTATATTCTGAAAATTGAACTTCATTTTCAAGAAATAGTTCTCCATACAACGTTCCACGATTATCCCAAGTAAGATCAAACACATTATCAACTTCTTGAATATACATAGCAATTCTCTCTAAGCCATATGTAAACTCTACACTCACTGGTTTACAATCGATTCCTCCAACTTGCTGAAAATAGGTAAATTGACTTATTTCCATACCATTACACTGAACTTCCCAACCTAAACCTGCTGCTCCTAATGTTGGACTTTCCCAATCATCTTCAATAAACTTTATATCATTTAATTTAGGGTCAATAGAAATAGCTTTCAGGCTCTCTAAATAAAGATCCTGAGAATTTTTAGGTGAAGGTTTCAATAATACTTGCATTTGAAAGTAATGCTGAAGCCTATTAGGGTTCTTTCCAAATCTTCCATCACTTGGACGTCTACAAGGTTGAATATAAACCACACGCCAGTCCTTGCTTCCAAGACTTTTTAAACATGTAGCTGGATGAAATGTAGCAGCTCCCATCTCAAGATCGTATGACGGCAAAACTAAACAACTTTTATTAGACCAAAATTTTTGTAATTTAAATATAAGTTCTTGAAAAGTTAACATGTATTATTTTTTTAAATTTAGTTTGTAATATTATCTGTTGAAAAATAATATTATAAGCAAATATATTCGAAAACTACATAATTCATTCAAAAATTTACATTAAATATTTGAGAAAAAATATAAATGAACAAATTAAAAATTATAACAAACTCTACTTTGAATGAGAAAAGTTCTCCTCTTGATGAAATTTTTAAATGGCTTAATGACGATATTATCAAAGTAAATTCTATCATACTTAAGAATATGAATAGTAAAGTTCCTTTAATTTCTCAACTTGCAGGCTACATCATTTCTTCAGGTGGTAAAAGAATTAGACCTTTGTTGACATTAGCTGCTGCAAAACTATGTAAATATTCTGGTGAAAGGCATATAAATCTTGCTGCAAGTATTGAGTTTATCCATACGGCAACACTTTTACATGATGACGTTGTAGATGAAAGTTTAATTAGAAGAGGTAAAAAAAGTGCAAATATCGTTTGGGATAATAAATCGAGTATTTTAGTAGGAGATTTTCTGCTCAGTAAAGCTTTTAGGTTAATGATTAGCGATGGTTCAAATCGCTGCCTTGATGTTTTATCAAAAGCATCGATAGAAATTTCTCAAGGTGAAGTTTTACAACTTCTAACTAATAATAATATTCAAACTACAGAATCAAAATATTTAGAGGTTATAAATTCAAAAACAGCAGAACTATTTGCTGCAGCAACGTCAATAAGTGGAATAGTTGCTGAGTCAGGAAAAGAAAAAGAAAATGCTTTATATGAATACGGAAAATATTTAGGTATGGCATTTCAAATTACTGACGATACCCTTGATTATTTTTCAAAAACTGATGATTTTGGTAAAAATATAGGGGATGATTTTAAAGAAGGTAAGGTTTCAATTCCAATAATTCTTGCTTTTAAAAGAAGCAACCAATCTGAAAAAAAATTTTGGATGAGAGTTATTAACGAAAAAATTCAAAATAAAGCTGATCTAGATTTAGCTTTAAAAATAATTAAAAAATATAAAGTAATAAATGATTGTTTTGAAAAAGCAAAACACTTTTCAATGATGGCCAAAGATTCATTGGGATTATTTGATAACTCTACTGAAAAAAAATACTTAATCGATCTAGCGGATTTTGCAGTAAATAGAAATTTTTAATTTAGAGATAATTTTGGAATAATTTTTGCTAATAATTATTCATGAAAGTTACTATTTTAACAAAAAAAGATTATTTTAAGGTGAAACTATTAGAGTTCATTTCCAAAAAATATTTATTTGTTCTTTTAGCGTCAACAATTGGAATATTCTTTATTTAAAAATTTAGTTTAATAAATCTTTTTTTTTATTAGATTTATTAATATGGATGAAAAAAATAAATTAACAAAAAGAATAAAAAGATATGCAGATCTAAGTACTTCAGCAGGGATGATGGCACTGAAATTTGCAGGTTCAAAAATTCTCAGTTCAGAAAAATCTAAAACAGCTGTTGATATAACAGAAATTTTGGGAGACTTAAAAGGTCCAATTATGAAAATAGCTCAGCTATTATCTACAGTTCCAGATCTTCTTCCCCCTCATTATGCTAGAGCTTTATCCCAATTACAGTCAAATGCTCCTTCAATGGGATGGAACTTTGTAAAAAGAAGAATGAGATCAGAATTAGGCGACAATTGGCAACAAAAATTTAAAGCTTTTGAAAAATCTCCTTTTGCTGCAGCTTCTCTAGGCCAAGTTCATAAAGCCGAAGACAAAAATAAAAACTTAATTGCTTGTAAGTTACAATATCCAGATATGGAGTCAATAGTTGAAGCTGATATAAATCAACTTAAATTAATTTTCTCAATTTATAAGAAAATAGATTCAAGTATTAATACTTCTAATATAATTAAAGAAATTTCTTTCAGAGTAAGAGAGGAATTAAATTATGAAAGAGAAAGAAAAAATCTTACACTATACAAAAATTTACTTAATAATATTGAGAGCGTCTATGTTCCAAAAGTTTTCAAATCAATCTCAACTAAGAGGCTATTATCAATGCAATGGCTTAAGGGTGAAAATTTATTAGAATTTAAAAATAAATCTCATAGTATAAGAAAAGAAATTGCATTAAATATGTTTAAAGCCTGGTATTATCCTTTTTATAAATGTGCAGTTATTCATGGAGATCCTCATTTAGGAAATTATTCTGTGAGAAAAGATAGAGGTATAAATCTTCTTGATTTTGGATGTGTAAGAGTTTTTAAACCGGAGTTTGTTAAAGGAGTGATTGATTTATATTACGCAATCTTGGAAAATAATGAAGAATTAGCAGTAAGTGCTTATGAAAGCTGGGGTTTTGAAAATATTTCAAAAAAATTAATAGAAACTCTTAATATTTGGGCTAGATTCCTTTACTCACCTTTATTAGAAAATCGAGTCAGAAAAATGCAAGAAACTAATTCAACAGCTTATGGTGCTGAAACCGCAGCTAAAGTTCATAAAGAACTAAAAAAAATAGGAGGGGTTAAACCACCAAGAGAATTTGTTTTTATGGATAGAGCCGCGATTGGTCTCGGCTCGGTATTTTTACATCTAGATGCAGAAATTAATTGGTATAAAATATTTCATAATATGATTGATGATTTTAAAGTAGATGAAGTAAGGGAATTTCAAAAAAAAAGCTTAGAAAAAGCAAACATTAATGAAATAAACTAATTTTTTCTGAATAATGTTCCGCTTTACTTAACCATTTATCTAATTCTGCCATCGTAATACTCATATCTTTAGATTCATCATTAAGCCATGTTTTAAAAGTAAGAGAGTATATTAAAAAAATTGAATTAAGTTTAATAAGATCAAATATAAAATTTTTTTTCGAATTTGATATTTCCATATAAAAATCCAAAGAATTAATTATTTTTTTATAAATTTCTTTTAAATCTCTTGGTTTAGATTTTAAATCATTTAATAATATTCTCAGACTAGTCTTGAAAGGCTGTAGCTTTTCAAACCTTAACATCAATAATTCAAATAAATTATCTCTAACAGAATTATCCTTTAAATCATTAATATCCACATTTTTCATAACTTCTTCATCAATATATTCACTAAAAATTATTAAAAGTTGTTTTTTTGATTTTAATAGATCCTTAACAATATTTAATTCAGTATTTAAGGATTTTGAAAGTTTATTAAAAGAAAAACTACTCCAACCTTCTTTTTCAATTAGATCGAAAGAATATTTTATGAGTTCTGCTTGACTAAAAGTTTTTTTCTTCATCTTGTATTTAACTTTTAAATTGTATTTCAAGTATTTATATATATCATATAAGTTTAAAAAATATATGGGAGTATTTAATTATGGTTAAACAATTTTTTCTTATTTCTGCTATGCTTGTTCTAGCACTTAACAATTCAAATTCATATGCAGATGGACACGCAAAAGGAAAAAAAGTATTTAAAAAATGCGCAGCTTGTCATAATGTTGCAGAGGGAGCAAAACATAAAACTGGTCCAAACTTATGGGGAATAGTAGGATCCAAAGCTGGTGCTCAGGAAGGTTATAAATATTCTAAATGGCTTGCAAGTTCTAATATAGTTTGGGATGAAGAGTCATTAGCTAAATGGGTCTCTCCCAAAAAAGTTAAAGCAAAACATTTTGGAAAAGATATTAAGAAAAGTAAGATGATTTTTTCAGGTTTGAGAAAAGATGATCAAATAACTGATTTAATAAAATACTTAAAAACTCTAAAATAGATTTAATATTAAATTTACTTATAAATTGTTTTAAATGGAAATTGATAAATTAGAAGAGTTTATAAGTAAAGTTCCTGATTTTCCAAAGCCGGGAATTCTATTTTACGATATGTCTACATTAATATGTGATTCAAAAGCTTTTGATGCTGCAATAGGTCATCTTGAAGAAAAAATTAAAGGATATAATATAAATAAAATTGCTGCAATCGATGCAAGAGGGTTCATTTTTGGTGCTGCTTTAGCTATTAAAATGAACCTAGGTTTAATAATGATAAGAAAAAAAAATAAAACACCTGGGAATCCGATAAGTTTTGAATACGAACTTGAATACGGGAAAGATTGTCTTGAAGTAAATCCAAAATTATGTGATGCGAATAATTTTGCACTAATAGATGATGTATTAGCTACTGGGGGGACCGCGAATGCTGCTATTAATTTATTAAGAAAAGCAGGAGGAAAAGTAAGCTGTTTTGCAACACTCGTAGAACTGAAATTTTTATCTGGGTGTGAAAAAATTGATATTCCTTTTAAAACACTTATCGAATACTAGGAAATTTTAGTATGACAAGAGATCATAAATTATTTTTAAAATGGTTGCTTCAATTTAGTATGATATTTTTTTTCTTCTATTTTTTGTGGGATAATGGGCTAATTAGTGAATTAATTTCCTCTGATAGAAGTTACATTTCAAGCACTATTTTATTTTTATTTTTTTTAATATGTAGTCACTGTGCGTATGTAACATTTATAATTTCATCAGAACTAAATAAAGCATATATAATAAAAAAAAATCTTCTAAAAAATGGTGTTAAATTAAAAATTATTGATGATCATTTAATTTTGTCCTCCAAAGGTGAAATATCAGAAGGAATAGTTTCTGAATATTTTAAAGATTTATTAAATTTAAAAAAAAATAGTGCAAACGGTCACACTAAAATTCTTGATTCTTATCAAAAAAAAACTAACGGTTTTTACGAAATTGGTTGGTTTAGTGCTGATTTAATGCTTAAGCTTGGTTTAATTGGAACAGTAATTGGTTTTATAATCATGTTAGGTTCTCTTTCTGATATAACAACATTTGATGTCACACTGCTTCAAGGAGTCTTAACTACAATGGGAAGTGGGATGGGAGTTGCACTTTACACAACTTTATCAGCTCTTGTGACTGGAGTATTTATTGCGTTACAATATTTTAACCTAGAAAGTGGTTGTGAAGAACTTTTCTCAGTTTTAAATCAAATTTCTGAAGTTAGTCTAGATAAAAAAAATTAAAAATGGCTTATTCAAATAGAAGAATAAAAGCAGATCCATTTACTGATTTATTATTTAATATATTGTTAGCTTTTACATTATTAATGTTTTTGGCAATTATTTTTATGAATCCTATTCCAAAAACAGGCGTCATTAATCCTAAAGCTGAATATATTATAACAGTAAGCTGGGAGGATAATAGTCCAGATGATATTGATACCTATGTTCAAAGTCCGACTGGAGATTTAGTTTGGTTTAGGGGTACAGAAGCAGGTTTTGTTCACCTTGACAGAGATGATAGAGGTTTACTAAATGATACAATCATGGTCAGTGGTAAAGAAATACAGAATCCACTAAATCAGGAAGTCGTCACGTTAAGAGCAGTAGTTCCTGGTGAATATATTGTAAATGTTCATTATTATGCTTCAAAAACAAACAACCCAATTGATGTTAATGTTAAAGTAGAGAAGGTAAACCCTCAACTTGAAGTAATTTATTATGGAACTATAAATTTAGAAAAAAAAGGAGTAGAAAAAACTGCAACTAGGTTTAATATAACACAAGATGGTCAAGTAACTGTTACAGGTAACTTGTATAAACAATTAGTACCAAATAACTAAAAAAGAATAAATTACAAAGGAGACTAACATGGGTTCAACAGTTTTATCAATAATAGTAAGTTATATACTTCTAGGTTTCCTATTATTAATGTTTAATTTGAGAACAAGTTTTCATTGGTTGATTAAGTCATCTTTAATTATCTTAGTAACAGTATTTTATATTATAACTTATAATTCCTTTAAAGGAATTCTTGGTTGGCCAACAAAAGATAACCTTCCAGATAGATTTAGATTAGTAGCAGCTCAAATATATGAACCAAATATTGTAATTAGTTCAGAGGGTTCAATATATATATGGATTACAGATATGAATGAAAAATCTGGCCTTGGAATACCACGATCATTTGAATTACCATATAGTAAAGAGGCTCATGAACAAATATCTAAAGCTTCAGTAAATCTAAAAAACGGTATACCTCAAATGGGAGAATCAATTGAAGAAGAAAAAGAAACTGGCATAATTTCTAAAATACTAGAAAAAAAGAAAACCGTTGCAAGCAGTGCCAAAGTTAAATTTTTTGATATGCCTAATCAATTATTACCAGAAAAATAGTAATGAAAAAAAAACTATTTTTTTTGTTAGTTTTATTAATCTTATTTAGTTGTAAAAAAGATAATCAAAAATACTTTCCTCTTAAAAATGGTCATATTTGGAATTACAGTGTAGTTATCAATCCCGGGGTTGAAGATAAAATAAACTACAAGAAGATTAATTCCTCCATAGAAGAAACGTTAATAAGAAAACCTGGTATTGACGAAACTATCATAATGCACCCAATTTTAAGAGAAGATGATAGCATATATTACTACTCTAAAAATAAAAATGGAATATTTAGAGAAGGTATTCAATTTAAAAGAGAATCTCCAGTAATTTTTGAAAAGAATAAGAAATATGTTTTAAAATATCCTATAAAGATTGGAACTAAATGGAATTCTATAAGTAAAACTTTTTTAATTATTAGAAGATATGCTTACTTTGATTATCGAGCAACAACTATGTTTGATATAAATTATGAAATAAAATCTCTAACTGAAACTATAAAGGTTCCAGCTGGAAATTTTAAAAACTGTGTTAAAGTAGTTGGTAAAGGTGAAACAACATTTATTGGTGATAGAGAAATTGGTTCAATAAAAATTAAAATTATGACAAATGATTGGTATGCTCCTAAAGTAGGTCTAGTTAAAAGTATAAGATGGGAAGAAACTGATACAGATCTTTTTGGAAAAAGTAAAATGGTTCAAGTTTTAGATGACTTTAAATAATAATATCTACTTTTTTGTTCCTATATTTTTTCTAACACTTTATGTTGGGAAGTTTTTGCTCTTACCTTTGTTTTTTTCATTGTTTATATTTATAATACTTAAATCTCTGTCTAAAAAAATATCTCTTATTAAGTTCTTAAATATTAGCATTAGTTATAAATATTGTTTTATTTTAGTTTCAATAATACTTATTTTTTTAATGTATTTTTTTGGGGTTCTTTTAAAGTCTAATATAGAAAAAGTAACAGCTAATACTTATTTATATCAGGCTAATTTAAATATTATTTTTAAATTTATACAAGGCTCAAAGCTGAGTTTATTACCAATTTCATTTAACGATCTTATAGATAATATCAATTTTGCTAAAATCTTTTCAAACATACTAAATTCACTAACAAATGTTGCAGGAAATTTATCATTAGTAGTTTTGTATTTAATCTTTTTAGTAATAGAAGAAAAGTTTTTTATCCATAAAATATCGAAATTATCAAATAATAAAGCCACAAAAAATATTCTTTCAAAAATAAATTTACAAATTTTTAACTACTTTCAATTAAAAACTTTTACAAGTTTTCTAACTGGTATTTTAACCTTTTTCACTTTATTTTTATTTGAAAATGATTTAGCTATCTTTTTTGGGATTTTATCATTTGTTTTGAATTTTATTCCATTTATAGGTTCTATGATTTCGATTTTAATTCCTTTCATTTTTTCTATGATTCAGTTTCTAGATTTCTTCCAGTCTTTTATAGTTTTTATTCTATTATTTCTTGTTCAAATTTTTATTGGAAATTTTGTTGAACCAAAATTAATGGGAAAATCACTTAACTTGAGTCCAATAATTATGCTAATAACTTTAAGTATAATGAGTAAGCTATGGGGAATAAGCGGAATGTTTTTGAGTATTCCTATTCTTGTTATTTTACTAATTATTTTTAGTAATTTTAAAGAAACAAAAAAAATTGCCGTTTTCCTATCTGAAAAAGGGCAGATTAGTTAGATTATCCTCTTTTTGAATTTTATGACTTAATTCTATTGATAAAAGCAATCCAAATCCAAAAAAATAAGTTATCATTGCAGAACCTCCATATGATACTAAAGGAAGCGGTATCCCTACTACTGGAGCTAAACCCATAACCATAGCCATATTTAGAACACCTGATAGAAAAAAATTTGTAATAATAGAAATACCAAGTACTTTTGAAAAAAAATTCTTTTCAATTGAATTACTAATTATATAACCAATTATACATATTAAAATAAATAAACCAATAACCGATAATGTTCCTAAAAAACCAAATTCTTCACCTAACATAGAAAAAATAAAATCAGTTTTTTTCTCAGGTAAAAAATCTAAGTGAGATTGAGTACCTTTTAGCCAACCTTTCCCAAAAAAACCACCAGATCCTATGGCTATTTCAGACTGTATAATATGATATCCAGTACCAAGTGGATCTTTATAGGGATCAAAAAAGGTAAGTAATCTCTGTTTCTGATAATCATGAAGTAGACTCCATAAAAAAGGCGATGAGGCTAAAAACATTAAAAAAGTAAATATAAATATTTTAATATTTAGCCCAACAACAAAGAATACGACTGACCCTAATATTAAAAGGATTACAGCGGTTCCAAGATCAGGTTGATTTAGTATAATAAAAAATGGCAAAATTATTAAAAATATTGGAAAAATTAAGAATAGATAATCCCTTAAATTATCAATTTTTCTTTCATCGAAAAATTTAGATAAAGCTAAGAGTAAAAAAACTTTCATTATTTCTGAAGGTTGAATATTAACTCCCAGGAAATTAATCCACCTACGTGATCCTTTTCCGATATATCCATAGAAAGTTGCATAAATTAAAACTATTAATCCCAAAATATAAAATATAAATGAATATTTTTGCCAGAAATTAATATTTACCAGTCCTACACATATCATAATTAAAAAACCAAAAAATAATTTAAATAATTGAGAATAAGTTGCAGTAAGACCTTCTGACTTACTTGCACTATAAATCATAATTATTCCCACTAATGAAAGAAAAGAGACCAGAAAAATAAGAGTCCAATGTAAGTTTTTTATTTTATAAATAATTTCGTTCAAATTTTTTAACCTAGCAAACTTATAGTAAAATCCATAATATCTCTTGAAATCGGAGCAGCAACTTTTGAACCGCTTCCATGATGTTCAATTACGGCTGCGATTGCATATTTAGGGCTATCAAAAGGGGCATAACCAGTGAATATAGAATGATCCCTAAGTTTATAAGGTAATTCTTTGTTCTCTAATACACCACTTTCTCTTTCTGAGATACTTATTCTTCTTACCTGTGAAGTTCCGGTTTTTCCTGCCATCTTATAAAGTTTATTTTTTAACTTAGATGAAAAAGCAGTCCCTTTATACTCATTAACAACTTGATACATTGTATTTCTGATAATCTCAAATGATTTTTCATTGTAATTTAAAGTATCAAAATTATGTGATAGTTTTTGCTTTATTGTAGGAATAATTTTTTTACCTGAAGCGATTCTTGCAGTCATAGTTGCAATTTGTAGCGGGGTTGACAAAGTAAACCCTTGACCAATTACCGCATTATAAGTCTCACCTAAATGCCAAGAATCATTTTTATTTTTCTTTTTCCAATTTTGATCTGGCATAAGTCCATTTGATTCGTTAGGCAAATCTATTTTAGTTTTTGTTCCAAAACCAAACGTATTAGCAACTTTTGCTAAATTATCAATATTTATCTCATTAGCTAAAGAATAGAAATAACAATCACATGACTCTTTAATAGCCCTATTTAAATCAACTGAACCATGACCTTTTCTTTTCCAACAATGAAATCTATGATTTCCTAAATCTACAAAACCTGAACAAAAAAAATTTTTTTCAGCTTTAAAATCAGGGTTTTCGAGAACAGCCATAGCTACAACTAATTTAAAAGTAGATCCTGGAGAATATAAACCTGAGACCGGTTTATTTAGCAAAGGATTCATTAAATCTGATTGCAACGTTCTCCATGTAGAACTTTTTACACCATAACTAAACTCATTAATATCAAAGGATGGAGATGAGACTAGACCTAAAACTCCTCCTTTCTGACAATCCAAGATAACAATGCTTCCACTCTTTCCATCAAGTTTTTTATATGCAAACTCTTGTATATCAGCTACTAAATGTGTTCTCAAGTTTCGACCAGACATGCTTTTCGATGTTTCAAGTTTTCTTACAATTTTTCCACTTGAATTTGATTCAATCTTTTGCCATCCTTGAGTTCCAATCAAAGTTTCATCGTAAACTTTTTCAATCCCAGTTTTACCAATTTTTAATTCAGGTGCTTTAATGGAATATTTTTTTCTTGATTCATATCCCACATATCCAATGACGTGAGAAAAAGCATAGTTATTTCTATAGCTTCTTACTTTTTCTTTTTTAATATTCAAAAAAGGGAAATGATGTGAAAAATATTCAAAAATTTCTAATTCATCCCAGTTTAAGTTTTTTTTAATCGTAACGAAATCATCCAAATTTTCTCTTTTAATATTTTTTTTAAACTGTAATAAATCTTCTTCTGAAATATTAATAATCTTTTTTAAATCATTAATATTTGATTGAAGTTTATTTTTTTTTTCTTTTAAAAAAGTTATTTGATAATCAATTCTATTTTCAGCAATTTTTTTCCCAACTGAATCAAAAATAACTCCTCTTTCAGGATAAAGTATCTTAACCTTAATTCTATTTGTTTCAGATAGTTTTCCGAATTTAAGTTTATTTAGAATCTGAAGATGATAGAGTTTACCTATTAATAAAAAAGAAAGGAATGCCTTGCCAGCTCCAAGAATAAAAATTCTTCTTTGAAATCTCTTATATTCTTCAATATCTTTATTCATTTAAATACTTAATTTTTTCATTTATAAAATTAACAAAAAAGAAAAGCATTGGAAACAAAACAATTGAAATAGCAAGTGAAAAAAAAATCTCAATAAAATTAAGTTCTAAAAAATTAAGATTTAATTTATAAAAAAAAAAGTTTGAAATATTATAAACTATAAGAAAAATACTAAATTTAAACCAAGTATTACTAAAATTATTTGATAGCAAATTATCATTATTTTTCCTTTGAATCAAAAATACTATAAGAAAGATTAATGATGAAAAACCAAAAATTATATTGTTAAAAAGATCAATTAAACAACCAAAAATTAAAATAACTATGGGCCTTAATTTTTGATTATCTGTAATTATCCACGAATAAATTATTATTAAACCAATCTGAGTTTTAAAAGAACTATAGTCTAAGATATAAAATGGAATAGAATCTAAAAGAATACAAAAAAAACATATAAGTATTGGAGAAATTCTTAAAAATTTAGAGAATAACTTCTCCAATAAATTATTACTCATCTTTCCTCAAAATTTGGTTGTTCTTTTTCATAGTCATATATTAAAACCTTCACAAAAACTGAGTCACTTTTCTTAGCTGATGGAATAATAAATATTTCTTCACTATTTTTAGAAATACTACCAACAATGATTCCCTCTTTAAAGTATCCTGAAACACTGGTAGTCAATACTAATTCTTTATCGGTTAGTTTCCTAATTCCTTCTAGATGCTTAATTTTTAAATGATTAGAATTACCCTGAACAAAGAACTTTAAATTAGTTTGCGTAGATAAAACTGGTAAATTAGATTTAGTATCTGTTATTAAAAGAACTTCAGAGGTATTTTTATTCACATTAATAACTCTACCTAACATTCCATTTTCGTTAAATACAGGGTTATTTAATTTCACATTATCTTCCTCTCCTACATCAATAAATATATTTGACAAGGCAAAACTTGATGGATCAATTATTATTCTTGCAGTTATTTTTTTGGAAGCAGGTGGAGCTTTTAAATTTAATAAATTTCGTAGATTATAATTTTCCACCTTCAAAGCATACATTTCATTAAGTTGTTCTTTATAATTTATTATTTCTTTATCTAATTTATTATTCCTCTCATCAATCTCAAAAAAATAATCTATTTTTTCAAAAAATAATTTCATTTGACCTGCAGGTAAAGAAACAATATTTACGATGGGACTAAAATAATTAATTAAAGTCCTTCTTATTTCATTACTTTGATTCTGGTAAAAGTACGACCAAATAATTAACGCTGCTGAAACTAATACTGCAACAACAATTTCAATAAAAAAATAGTTAAAATAACTTGGTTTAAGAAAATTTGAAAAAGATGATCTGTATCCCATTTACCAAAGTTAATAACTGCTGGATAAAACTGAGCTAAGTGATTTTAAGTTCTCAGCACACTTTCCTGTTCCTTGCACAACACAACTAAGAGGATCATCAGCTATTGTTACTGGTAAACCAGTTGAATCTCTTATTGTTTGATCAAGATCACCTAAAAGTGAACCACCTCCGGTTAAAACAATACCTTTATCAACTATATCTGCAGCTAACTCAGGATCAGAATTTTCTAATGTATTTTTTACAGCTTCTATAATTGCTAAAACAGGTTCAGAAAGAGCCTCTGCAATTTGCTTCTGATTGATAATTACTTCTTTTGGAACACCTTTTAATAAGTCTCTACCTTTTATATGAAGAACTTTCCCTTCACCATTTTGAGGAGGTGCGGCAATACCTATTGCTTTTTTAATTCTTTCAGCACTACTTTCCCCTACTAATAAATTATGGGCCCTTCTAATGTAGTTTATTATCGCTGAATCCATTGCATCACCACCAACTCTTACTGAATGTGCATGTACTATACCTCCAAGCGCAAGTAGTGCAACTTCCGTTGTTCCTCCACCTATATCTACCACCATAGAACCAGAAGGTTCTGTCACTGGCAAGCCTGCACCAAGTGCAGCAGCCATAGGTTCATCAATTAAAAAAACTTTTCTTGCTCCTGCTGCTGCTGCAGATCCTTCAATTGCTCTTCTTTCCACAGAAGTAGCACCAGATGGGACACAGACAACCACTACTGGACTAAAAAAACTATTTTTGGAATGTGCTTTCCTAATAAAATGTTTGATCATTTCTTCAGCAACATCAAAATCAGCGATTACTCCGTCTCTCATAGGTCTGATAGCAGTAATATTCCCTGGAGTTCTTCCTAACATTGTTTTTGCTTCGTGACCAACTGCTAAAACTTTTGATTTTCCTTGTCTTTTATCATTAGATAAAGCCACAACTGAAGGCTCATTAAGAACAATACCTTTACCTTTTACATAAATTAGAGTATTTGCAGTACCTAAGTCAATTGCAATATCTTGCGAAAATAAACCAAATAAATCAAACATAATTAAACTCTTAAATCAAAATATACTTATAATGTAATTTTAAAGTAAATAATATAAAAAAACTATATTGCATGTTTATCGATCGATTCATTCACCTTGGACCACTTTGAAGAAGGTGAAAATGCTTTTTCCCTTTTAACAATTAATTTGTTAAGTGCGTTTATATAAGATTTAGCTGAAGCTACCATAGTATCAATATCCTTACCTATTCCCAAAACAGTAATCCCAGATTCTTCAAGTCTAACACTTACTTCTGCTTGTGCGTCTACACCCTTAGTTATTGCATTAACTTGATAAAGTATTAGTTTAGATTTATTAGGAATAATTTTTTTAATTGACTTAAATATTGCGTCAATCGGACCTTGACCAATTGATGAAGAAGAAATAGTCTTGTCTAAAACTAACATGGATATACTGGCACTAGCTTTTTCTTTATTTCCACATTTTACATCCAATTCTAAAAATTTAATTTTATTTTTTTCTAAAGACGACTGATCGTCGATTAAAGCTATTAAATCTTCCTCAAAGATTTGTTTTTTTCTATCAGCTAAATCTTTAAATTTTTTAAAAATATGATTTAATTCCTTTTCTGATAATTCAAAACCAAGTTCGTTTAATTTTACAGAAAAGGCATGTCTACCAGAATGTTTTCCTAGAACTAATTCTGAAGAAGAGAGTCCCACAGATTCTGGCGTCATTATCTCATATGTATTTGAATGTTTCAACATCCCGTCTTGATGAATTCCTGACTCATGAGCAAATGCATTTTTGCCCACAATTGCCTTATTCGGTTGAACATTGAAACCAGTCGTGGAAGAGACTAACTGAGAAATTTTAGAAATCTTCTTTGTGTCAATATTAGTATAATAAGGTAATATATCTTTTCTAGTTTTTAAACACATTACTATTTCTTCTAACGCAGCATTACCTGCTCTCTCACCAATTCCATTAATTGTACACTCAACTTGCCTTGCTCCTGAGGAAAGTGCACTGATAGAATTAGAAACAGCCAAACCAAGATCATTATGACAATGAACAGAAATAATTGCTTCATCAATATTAATAACATTTTTTTTTATTTTTTTAATTAGCTCGCCAAATTCGCTTGGTGTGGAATAACCAACTGTATCTGGAATATTTATTGTAGTTGCTCCACTTTTAATTGCTAATTCAATAGTCTTGTACAAAAAATCTAGTTCTGTTCTAGAAGCATCTTCAGGCGACCATTCAACGTCATCTGTATATTTTTTTGCTCTTTTAACACTTTTTTTAATAGCTTGAATGACGTCATCTCTTTTCATCTTTAATTTATATTTCATATGAAGTTCACTTGTAGAAATAAAGGTATGAATTCTTGCCCTTTTAGCTCTCTTTAAAGCATCAGCAGCATTATCAATATCAGAAAACTGGGCTCTAGCTAATCCACAAACAATAGCATTCTTGCATAACTCTGAAATTTTAGATACTGCAGAAAAATCACCTTTTGAAGCATAAGGAAAACCAGCTTCAATTACATCAACATTCATGCTGTCTAATTTTTTAGCTATCACAATTTTATCTTCAACTGACATTGAAGCCCCTGCTGATTGCTCACCGTCTCTTAATGTAGTATCAAAAATAATTATTTTATTTTCTTTGATCACTAAAAATTTCCTTACTGTTAATTTTTTTTCTTATCAACAATCTTATTAGCTGTTATCCAAGGCATCATAGTTCTTAATTTTTTTCCAACTTCTTCAATCTGCTTATTTTGTTGAATTTTTCTTTCTGCTTTAAAATTCAATTGTCCAGACTTACATTCTAAAATCCAATCTCGAGCAAATTTACCAGTTTGAATTTCAGTTAAAATCTTTTTCATTTCTAATTTTACATCACTATTAATTACTCTAGGTCCTCTGGTCAAATCTCCGTACTCTGCTGTGTTTGAAATAGAATATCTCATATTTGCGATACCACCTTCATAAATTAAGTCTACTATTAACTTAACTTCATGTAAACACTCAAAATATGCCATTTCTGGAGCGTACCCAGCTTCAACAAGAGTTTCAAAACCATTTTGAATCAAAGCCGTTAAACCTCCACATAATACTGCCTGTTCACCAAATAAATCTGTTTCACATTCTTCCTTAAATGTAGTTTGAATAATTCCGGAACGACCTCCACCAATTGCAGACGCATAAGATAATCCTACCTCTAATGCATTTCCACTATAATCTTGATTTATGGCAATCAAACATGGAACGCCACCTCCACTTAAATATTGAGATCTTACTGTATGACCCGGTCCTTTTGGAGCAATCATAAATATATCAAGATCTTTTCTAGGTTCAATTAGTTGAAAATGAATTGCTAATCCGTGCGCAAATAATAATGATGCACCTTCTTTTAAATTTTTTGACAGTTCATTGTTATATAAATCTGCTTGAAGTTCATCTGGTACTAAAATCATACAAATATCAGCCCATTTTGCAGCTTCAGAGACAGTTAATACTTTAAATTTTTCTGATTCTGCTTTTTTAATAGACTTTGATCCTTTCCTTAATGCAATAACTATATCGTTAACTCCACTATCTCTTAAATTTAGAGCATGAGCATGTCCTTGACTACCATATCCGATTATAGCTACTTTCTTCTTTTTTATTATATTTAAATCCGCGTCACTATCATAAAAAACCTTCATATCTTATCCTTTTAAAACTATTTTTTTATATAATCTGAATTAAAAGACATGGAAACTGTTCCAGATCTTGTTATTTCAATAATTCCCATTGGTCTAACTTTACTTATAAATTTTGATATTTCCAATGTTGTACCAATCATTTCAAAAATTAATTCATTGTTAGAGTCGAATAGAATACTAGCATTGAATTTATTGGCAATATCAAATGTTTTTTTTCTCAATTTTTTTTTTCCAGAGAATTTAATTAAAATCAACTCTTTAGCAACAAAAGATTTTTCTTCCGTCAAGTCAATCAAATTATGAACGGGGATTAGTTTAAGTAATTGAGCTTTAATTTGATCAACAATGATTTTTGTTCCTGAAGTTACAATTGTAACTCGAGACAAAAACTTATCTGAGTCAACTTCAGAAACAGACAAACTTTCAATATTATAACCTCTACCAGAAAAAAGACCAACTACTCTAGCTAGAACTCCTGGTTCATTATCAACCATTATTGAAATAATGTGTTTTTGAGAGCTTTTATTCATACTAGTTTACTATACTAATACCATTCCATCTTCGGATACATTATCTTCAATTTCATCATCTTGGCTTAATAACATTTGATCATGTGTTGCTCCAGATGGAATCATCGGAAAACAGTTTTCTTTTTGATCAACACATACGTCAAAAATTACCGGTCCTTTTATCTCAATCATTTCTTTAATCATTGAATCAAGTTCAGAAGGTTTGGTTGCTCTCAAGCCAGTTGCTCCAAATGATTCAGCTAACTTAACAAAATCTGGTAAAGAATTCATATAAGATTCCGAAAGTCTATTTCCATGCATTAATTCCTGCCATTGTCTAACCATTCCCATATATTGATTATTCAATATGAAAACCTTAACCGGCAACTTAAACTGTTTTAAAGTAGACATCTCTTGTATATTCATCAAAATTGAAGCTTCACCAGCAACATCTATAACCAGCTTTTTAGGATGTGCTATTTGCACACCCATGGCTGCGGGTAAACCATAACCCATTGTTCCAAGTCCTCCAGAAGTCATCCAATGTTTTGGTTTATTGAAGGTAAGATATTGTGCAGCCCACATTTGATGTTGACCAACTTCAGTTGAAAAATACGGAGAAAAATCTTTTGTTAAAGCATCTAGTCTCTGCAATGCATACTGAGGCTTAATAATATTTTTATCGTTTTTATAATTTAAACACTTTTTGTTTCGCCAGGTATTAATTCTATCCCACCATTTTATATATTTAGAAGAAGAAAATCTAATTTTCTGTTTTTCAATAATTTCAAGAATATATTTTAAAACATTCTTAATATCACCCTGAATAGTCAAATCAACCGAGACACTTTTGTTAAAAGAAGAAGCATCAATGTCAATATGTATTTTTTTTGACTTTGGTGAAAAACCTGATACTTTTCCAGTTATCCTATCATCAAATCTAGCTCCTATACATAAGATAAGATCTGATTGATGCATGGCTAAATTAGACTCGTAAGTTCCATGCATTCCAAGCATACCTAAACTTTGTTTGTCTGAGGTTGGAAACGCACCAAGTCCCATCAATGTTTGAGTACATGGAAAACCTGTTTTCTTTATTAATTTAAACAATAATTCTGATGCCTTTTCACCAGAATTAACAACTCCTCCACCAATATAAAAAATTGGTTTTACAGCTTTTTTTAACATCTCTATTAATTTTAAAACTGATTTCTGGTCAGGATTTATTCTTGGTGAATAGAAACTAACTTTTTTTGTTAGTTTTTTTCCTAAATAATTAGTTTTAAATGTTTGTATATCTTTCGGGATATCAACCAAAACGGGACCAGGTCTTCCATGTTTAGCAATATAAAATGCAGAATGGATTGATCCAGCTAGTAGATTAACATCTTTTACCAAATAGTTATGTTTTGTGCATGGTCTAGTTATTCCAACAATATCTGCTTCTTGAAAAGCATCATTTCCAATCATGTGAGTTGGTACTTGTCCTGAAATACATACAACAGGAACTGAATCCATCATAGCATCCGTTAGACCAGTTACAGTATTTGTTGCTCCAGGACCTGAAGTTACTAATACAACCCCAGTTTTTCCAGTTGATCTCGCGTACCCCTCGGCTGCGTGAACAGCAGCTTGTTCATGTCTAACTAAAATATGTCTAATTTTTTTTTGTTTAAATAATTCATCGTATATTGGGAGAACCGCGCCTCCGGGATAACCAAATATAACTTTGACTCCCTCTTCGATTAAACAGTTTATTACTAATTTAGCTCCTGTAAGTTTTTTTTTCATAATTTTTAAAATAAACTAAATATTACTTTTAAACATCTAAAAATTAAAATTTTTTAAATTCTTCATTATAAAAGTTTCAACTTGATCAAATTCTAAATAAATAGGATTTAAAGGTTGATGGTTGAACCATGTAATCTGTCTTTTTGCATAGTTTCTTGTATCTTGTTTACTTAAACTTTTCATATCCTGAATACTTGTTTTCTTTTCTAAAAAATTATTTATATGTTTCAACCCTATTGCTTTATTTAACGGATGTGAAGAAGGAACTTTCTTTGCAAAAAAACTCTTAACTTCTGTTAAGACACCATTTTCAATCATTTCATCAAACCTTTTATTAATACTTTTATATAAATCATCTCTTTTTGTTTTAATTACAATAAATAAAAACTTCTTATTTTTCATTTCAGAGGATTTCTTTTTATCTTTCCAATAATTGATATTTTTCCCTGTAAAAACTTTAACTTCAATAGCTCTTAATAACCTATGAGAGTCATTTTTATTTATTTCCTTAAAAGAAATAGGATCAATTTTTTTCAACTTTTCATGTAAAAAATAATTTCCTTTAACCTTATGTATTGCTCTAACTTTTTTTCTAATTTTATTAGGAACTTTTGGAATAAAAGAAATCTGATCTACTAAACCTTTCAGATATAAGCCAGTACCACCTACAATTATTGGCATTTTACCTTTTAATTCGCAAATTTTAATTTCCTTTAAAGCACTTTGAACCCACCATCCTAAACTTGAAACTGTAGGAGTTTTTAAAACTCCAAAAAGTTTATAATTAAATTTATTAATTTCTTTATTAGATGGTCTATTAGTTATGATTTGCAGATCTTCATAGACTTGCATACTATCCGCATTAATTATTGTAGACGGAAATTTTGAAGATATTTGCTTAGCTATTTTTGTTTTTCCTGAAGCAGTTGGTCCCGCTATTATTATTCCATTTATATTCAAAGATTAATTAATTTTAAGTGGAACAAACTTTGGGAATCCATCCTGAAAAACCTGAATCAAAACTGTACCAATTTTTTGATTTGAAGAATCATCTATTATTTTTTTAGCCTCTTTAACATTAGTAATATCAATTTGTGAAATCTGAGAGATTACATTACCTACTCTTAAACCCGCAGCGGAAGCTGGAGAATCATTTTTAATTCCAGTTATAACAACACCCTTTATATTTGGAGAAATATTAAACTGCTTTCTTAAACTTTGGCTTATATCTTTTAATCTTAAACCAACTTTTTCCATCTCAACTTCTATTTCAGAGGTTTCAGATTCATCTAAATCTTCATCTTTGGTAGCAACTTCATTAAATTTTTCGAGTTCTCCCAATTTAACTGTTAATTTTTTTATTTTTTTATTTCTCCATACTGATACTGAAGCAGAACTTGATACAGCTGAATCAGCAACGGTTCTTTGCAGTGTTCTAACATCTTTTATTTTTTTTCCATTAAACTCCAATATAACATCACCAGCTTTAATACCAGCTTTTTCAGCAGGCTCTCCAGGATTAACCATCGAAATTAAAACGCCCTCTTCATTTTTCAATCCCAAACTTTTAGCAATTTCAGGGGTTATTTCCTGAATCCTAACTCCCAACCAGCCTCTTTGAGTTTTACCAAATTTTTTTAACTGTTCAATAATTGGTTTTGCTAAATTTGAAGGTATTGAAAATCCTATCCCAACACTCCCACCTGTAGGTGAAAAAATAGCAGAGTTAATTCCAACAACCTTACCACTCAAATTAAACAATGGACCTCCAGAGTTTCCCTTATTAATTGAAGCATCTGTTTGAATAAAACTATCATACGGACCAGAATTTATATCTCTATTAAATGCTGATATAATACCTGTAGTTACAGTTCCACCAAGTCCAAATGGGTTTCCAATAGCAATAACAGAATGCCCAACTCTTGACTTATCTGAATCAGCAAAATTAACATACGGCAATGGTTTTTTAGATTCAACTTTTAACAATGCAAGATCAGTTAATTTATCCTGACCAATTAATTTAGCTTTGAGCTCTGTATCATTTTGAAATTTAACTTTAATCTCATTAGCTTGAGATATAACATGTTGGTTAGTAACTATATAACCTGTTTTATCAATAACAAAGCCTGAACCTAGGGCTTGTGGTTGCTTGTTTTGTGGCTTGTTTCTATTTCCATCAGGTCCTCCAAATGGAAATCCTGGTGGTAAATTTTTAAAAAAATCTCGAAACTGAGGTGGTATTTCATCAAATGGCATTGGAGAATTTTGAGATTTCTGTTGCTTTATTTCTTGGGTTGTAAAAACATTTACAACTGCAGGTGATAATTTTTCAACTAAATTAGCTAAATCATCTGAAGAAGGATGTGCATTTAATAGTTCATGCTTTGCAAAAATAAAAAGTATTAGAAATGAATAAAAGAGGTAATTTAATTTATGAGTTAATCTTTTCATAAGTAAAACCTATTGTGAACCTTTAGAATTATTAAAAAACTCAAGGAATTGACTGTCAGGAGATAATATCATAGTTGTTCCGTCTTCACCCAAAACATTATTGTAAGCTTGCATTGATCTATAAAATGAATAAAAATCAGGATCTTTTTCAAATGCATTTGAATAAATGGAAATAGATTCTGATTCACCTTCTCCTTTTAATATTTCGCTTTTTCTTGATGCTTCAGCAAGTAAAACTGTTTTTTCTTTATCCGCTTCAGCTCTAATTCTTTGTGCTTCTTCAGCACCCTTAGCTCTGAATTCTTTGGCTTCTCTTAACCTTTCACTTTTCATTCTATCAAATATAGCTTGACTATTTGCCTCTGGTAGGTCAGCTCTTCTAATTCTAACATCTATAACTTCAATTCCAAATCTTTTAGCCTCATCATTAACTTCAACTTTTATTCTATCCATTATCTTACTTCTTTCATCTGATAATAATTCATCTAAAGTAACTCTACCGACAACTCTTCTTAAGGATGAAATAACATTTGAATTAAGTCTATTTCTTACATTAATCTCATTACCAACGGTTTTATAAAATTCAAGAGGATCAATGATTTTAAATCTAGCAAAAGAATCAATCAGCATTCTTTTCTTATCAACAGCAATAACTTCTTCCACTGGAAGATTATATTCTAAAATTCTTTTATCATATCTAACTACATTTTGAATCATTGGGATTTTGAAATGAAGACCTGAATCTTGAACAACACGTTTGGGTTCTCCAAATTGTAAAACTAAGCCCTGTTCTTTTTCATTCATCACAAAAAAACAACCTAGCGAAATAAAAATTATTATTATTAAAATGGAAGAAGTTATTACTGTTTTATTCATTATTCATCGCTTTCATTAGTTTTTCTTCTTTTATTAACTTCAGGCAAAGGTAAATAAGGAACCACACCATTACCTACATTATCATCCACAATAATCTTATTAACATTACTCAATGCTTTTTCAAGTGTCTCAAGATATATTCTTTGTCTTGTAACACCTTTAGATAATTTATAAGAATTATATACAGAAATAAACCTTTCAGCTTCACCTTTTGACTTAGCAACAACTTCTTGTTTATATCCTTCTGCCTCCTGAAGCATTTTTTCTGCTTCACCCCTTGCCCTAGGAATTATATCATTTCTATAAGCTTCAGCCTCATTTCTTAGTCTTTGTTCATCTGTTTTTGCTCTTTGAACATCTCTATACGACTCAATCACAAGTTCTGGTGGATCTGCTTTTTGAAGTTGAACTTGAGTTACTACTATTCCAGCTTTATAAAAATCTAAAACTTCTTGAAGTTTTGCTTTAGCATCTTCTTCGACAATAGATTTACCTTCAGACAATATTGGATCAATAGGAGTTTGACCTATCTTTTCTCTCATTACACTCTCACCAATACTTTTAACTGTAATTTCTGGATTTCTAACATTAAACAAGAAATCTTTGGCATCATTTATAATCCAAAATATTGTAAAGTTAAGATCAACAATATTTTCATCACCTGTTAACATCAAGGCCTCTTCAGGTACCTGTCTTATTTGTGAGCTTTGACTGAATTGAGATTGGGAAGTTCTAAAACCAACTTCTAACCTATTAACTTTAGTTACTTTAGGTTTTAAAACAGTTTCAATAGGTAGCGGTAAATGGTAGTGAAGTCCAGGTTCAGATGTTCTTACATATTCCCCAAATCTTGTTACAACTCCTTGTTCATCTGTTCCAACTCTATAAAAACCACTTCCAAGCCAAATCAATAAGGCAATCATGAATAAAATTGAAAAACTTGCGGGACTTTTATTGGAGAAGAAAGACTTTAGTTTCTCTTGAATTTTATTTAAGTAATCATCATAATCATTTCGATTATTGTAACTTCCATTACTTTTTTCAGAACCTTTTTTTTTGTTACCTCCACCCCAAGGGCTTTGGTCCCCTCCATCATTTGGTGACCAAGACATAAAGAATATCCTTTAAATTACATTAAAATCTTTCATTTATATATAAGAATTGTTTTAATCATGCAAAGGAATAATTTTCTTAAATTAATAATAAATATATATAATTGAAAAACATCAAACATATCATAGTTGTAAGTGCTGGAAAAGGTGGAGTAGGAAAATCTACGATCTCAGCAAATATTTCAGTATCTTTGTCTAAATTAGGAAAGAAAGTAGGATTATTAGATGCTGATATTTACGGACCTTCTATTCCTAAAATGTTTGGTGAAAACTCCAAGCCAAAAGTTTCTGAAAATAAAAAAATTCTGCCTTTTAATAAATTTGGAATAAAGTTTATGTCAATTGGAAATTTAATTCCAGAAGACAAACCTGTTATTTGGAGAGGAGCAATGGTTGTTGGAGCTCTTAATCAATTATTAAAAGATATTGAATGGGGTGAAATAGATTTTTTAATAATAGATTTACCTCCTGGTACAGGTGATGTTCAATTATCCTTGTGTCAAACACTTCCCCTATCAGGAGCATTAATTGTTTCCACTCCACAAGAAATTTCACTGATAGATGTTAGAAGAGCAATCAATATGTTTAAAAAAGTTAACGTGCGTATTATTGGTATGATTCAGAATATGAGTTATTTGGTTAGTAAAGATAAAAATGAAAAAACTTTTATTTTTGGACAAGATGGCGCAAAAAATGAAGCAAAAAAACAGGGAATTAATTTTCTGGGTGATATACCAATTAACCCAAAAATTTCTCAATCTTCAGATAATGGAAAACCTATATCTGAGGATAAATCTCAATTAGAATCTAAAATCTTTTTAGAAATTAGTGAAAAGATCTTAAATAAAGTAATTAAAAACTTAAATAAAGATGTAAAAATAGAAGTTAGTGATTAATTATTATCAATATTTAATTTTTCATTTATTTCATTTAGTTCTCTTTTTGATATTTTTTCTTTATTAAATTTTTTACCACTTATAATACTTTTAATGTAATTAATTCCCTGCGAAGATATAGTAAAACTATGCATCCTATGTTTGCAAAAAGCATCAAAAGTTAAGGGCACCCATTTTTCAAGAATTTTCAGCATTACTTCAGCATATACTCTTATCTCATATTGAGCATGAGGATCAAATCTCAAAGATAAAAAATGCATTAAATTGTGTAAATCAATTTTCCAATACCACTGTGTATAAGTATTTAAAGGTAAAGTCATTCTTGCTAACTCTCTGGCTATACCTTGATTCTTTGGATTTATTATATTCCCAGATTCATCTTCATTTAAAAGAAAACTGTAATTATCAAAGTTTTTATTAGAATTTTCTTTTAAAATCTTCAACTTACTTTGCATTTCTGAGTTGTTTAAAGATATTTCTCTACCTTGATTATTAGACTTTGACTGAGCCTGAAAGTGCTCAGGTTTAGGCATATAAAACTCTCTGTCTAAAATAGAATATCTAGCTGAATATTCATTTACGTTTGCAGTTCTATGCCTAATCCATTGTCTTGCAACAAATATTGGAAGTTTAATGTGTAACTTTATTTCATTCATCTCAAAAGGTGTAGAATGCCTGTGGCTTAATAGATAATTTATTAAACTTTTATCTTGATTTATTTTTTTTGTTCCTTTTCCATATGAAACTCTTGCTGCTTGAACAATTGATGAGTCGTCTCCCATATAATCTATGACTCTAACAAAACCATGATCTAAAACATTGAACTTTTTATATAAAATATTTTCTATATTTTTTACTGTTGTTCGTAATGTAGAGTGTTTTTTTTTCCTTAGCTGATTTAATTCTTTTTCTTGAAGTTTTTTATTCATTTTTAATAAACTTTATATTTTTTTTTTTGAATATATATTTCTACAAAAAAAATAATGAAAATAATATTCTTTAATTATTTTTTATTTTAAATATTATGAAAAAGCTAATTATAGCTATGGCGATAAATGTTTGATTTATGAACCGAAGCGGACCCGGGGGCGGTACCCGGCGCCTCCACCATTTTTTTGGGGGCGAAATAGGATCGACGTGCGTGGGAAAAATCAAAACTTTGCTCGGTATTGTTCCACCGTCATCGGACTACACATAAATAAGTGCTAACGATAATGAAATGGCACTCGCTGCTTAATTAATTAAGTAAGCGCTGCTATGAGACGCGGGGCAACAGAAGTCTCATCGGCAAGGGCGGGCAATTGTTCGCCCTTGTTTGTTT
>MDTB01024929.1_pt1 | contig 42686 bp, 42 predicted proteins | sample 811161 | NCBI WGS metagenome assembly MDTB01 (sample SAMN05326650, study PRJNA326480) | marine metagenome | isolation source: seawater | place: Mediterranean Sea | collected 2009 | reverse complement strand
TTAGATTTCTGAACAACTCTTGTAGTTTGGGTACCAATTTCCTACTATTGAATATTTTTCTTTTATCAATCTCCTCTACCACAGCCTACCTCTAAAACTTTTAAACCTTCTAAATTGATTTGTGTAGTTACATGATGATAAAGCTGAATGGTGTATCTATCAGCCTCATCTACAGCATTTAATTCTAAATGCAATTCTGCATCAAAATAACCATAATTCATAAATTTCAGATTGGGATTATTGACCTTTTGAGCCAAAACGGTATACCACTTTTTCCAGAACCATTTTTTAAATCTTGGGAAAAGATCAAAAAGATAAAACACTATTTTATAAAGCATTTTACTTTCCCTTCTTTTCTTCCTCCATCATTTTTAAATAGGTATCCATAGCAGTTTCACTCATTCCAGTAAACGAAAAGCCTCCATCATGGAATAAGTTTTGCATAGTGACTTTTCTAGTATAATCTGAGAATAATGAGACGCAATATTCGGCACAATCATCAGCAGAAGCATTTCCTAAAGGAGATAAATCATTAGCAAAGCGATAAAAGCCATCAAAACCTCCTACACCGCTTCCAGCAGTAGTATCTGTTGGTGATTGAGAAATTGTATTTACCCTTACCTTTCTTCTTAATCCGTAATGATAACCAAAACTTCTCGCAATAGATTCTAACATGGCTTTATTATCTGCCATATCGTTATAGGTATGAAAAACTCTTTGAGCAGCAATATAAGATAATCCTACCACTGAACCCCACTCATTCAAAGCATCTAGCTCCCAAGCTGCCTGCATGGTTTTATGAAAAGATAAAGCAGAAACATCATAACCTTTCATATTCCAATCATAATTTTGCTCATAATATTTTCTTCCTTTTCTCACATTTACAGACATACCAATGGAATGTAACACGAAATCAATCTTTCCGCCTAACTCTTTCATAGCACCTTCATACAAAGCCCTCAAATCGTCCATTGAAGTAGCATCTGCAGATATTACTTTTGATTCTATTTTTTCTGCTAATTCATTAATGGTTCCCATTCTTAGTGCAATAGGAGCATTGGAAAGCACTAATTTTGCACCCTCTGAATGTGCATGTTCGGCAACCTTCCAAGCAATGGACTTACTGTCTAATGCTCCAAAAATAATTCCTTTCTTTCCTTTTAATAGATTATGTCCCATTTTATTTTTTATGCAAATATAAACTTATTGATTTAATAACTCTAAAGCATTTTTCTTAGCAGTTTCAGTCACTTCTTTTCCACTCAATAGCTTTGCTATTTCTTCTACACGATCGTTAGCTAATAAGGGCTTGATGAGTGTGCTTGTAACACCATCTTTTACTTTTTTATAAATCATAAAATGATGCTGACCTCTTGCTGCAACTTGAGGTAAATGTGTAACACTAATCAGCTGATTATCTTTACCAATCTCTTGCATCATCTCTCCCATCATATTAGCAATTTCACCAGATACTCCACTATCAATCTCATCAAATATTAAAGTAACTGTATTTGAATATTGTGCTGAAATGTAGTTGATAGCTAACATTAATCTGGATAATTCTCCACCAGAAATAATCTGACTTAGTTTCTCTACTTCAACACCTTTGTTTGCAGAAAACATAAATACTACTTCATCTATTCCGTTCTCAGTAAGGGATACTAAAGTGTGGATTTCAATACAGAAATTAGCAAAAGGCATTCCCAATTTATGTAAAATGAATTCCATCTCATCTTGTAGTTTTTCAATTGCATTTTTTCTGTTTTTGGAAATTCTTTTTGCAATTACTTTTGCTTTCTGCTCTTGCTTAATTATCTGAAGCTCTAATTGCGCTTTTTCAGCATCATATTGCTCATATTTTTTCAGTCGCTCTTGAAGAGAATCTTTTAACTCAATTAATTCTGAAAGAAAGCTTTTTCTGTGTTTCAATAGTAAGGAATTCATGATGTCAAATCTGGCATTTAAGCGCTCTAATTCTGACGAATAATTTATTGCATTATAATTCAATTGATAAATATCAGTACTGATATCTTTTAACTCAATTATGGATTGATTTAATCTAGCACTAATCTCAGCGATTTTAGAATTATAGCTTGATATTTCAGCAAAATCTCCTCCTATCTCAGCAATTGAGTCGATTATACCATTTTCCTTTTCAAAATAATTAACTCCTTTTTCTAAATAATTTGCAATTTTCTCAGCATTATTTAAAAGCGATAATTGATCCTCAACCTGCTGCAATTCCCCTTCTTTTAATTGAGCATTTTCTAACTCTTGCAACTGAAACCTTAAAAACTCAATTTCTGAAAGAGAAAGGTCTCCACTTTCTTCAAAATCTTTTAAGGTTTTTTTAAAGTCTATTAACTGCTTATACTCAGTTTTAAAGTCTTGTAATTCTTGCTGATGGCCACAAAAATTATCTAATAAATCAAGCTGATGATTTGATTGTTTTAATGCTAAGGATTCATGTTGAGAATGTAGCTCAATCAAACCTTCAGAAAAGGATTTGAGTACTGATAAATTTACAGGCGTATCATTGATAAATGCTCTGCTTTTTCCATTTGGTGTGATTTCTCTTCTTATAATTGTTTCAGCTTCAAAGTCAAGGTTATTTTTTTGAAAAAAAGCAACGTATCTTGACTCATCAATATTGAATCTTCCTTCAACAACACATTTGCTTTCTGAACCATGCAAGACTGAAACATCTGCTCTTTTACCTAAAATTAAAGATAAGCCACCAAGCATTATAGATTTTCCCGCACCAGTTTCTCCTGAAATAACATTAAAACCTCTTTCAAAATCAATTGAGGACTCTTCAATTAAAGCGTAATTTTTTATGTACAGATTTACAAGCACTATTTACCTCTGCTTTTTGCTGTAATCGCTTGATATTTAGTTGAATTTGCAGGGTCAATTTCCGTTAACAGTTTAATGATTCTTGCTTGCTCATTTGGAAAAGCCTCAGAATAGATCTTAATAATTTCATCTGATTTCGCATCAAAGAATAGTTTTAGTATAAATGCAGATGGATTCTCGCGATAAATCCCTCTTAACTCCTCTAATGCTTCTGTAATTTCATATCGTGCATCATCAGATTTTTCGGCCATTATATCCATTCCTCCTCTATAATATCGGTAAAAACAAGAGTGTATTTCTTCATATCTTGTGTCAAGTAAATCATGAGCAAGCCAATATCGATTCTTATCACTTTCAAAAGCTTTCCATCCAATTTCTCTTGCATTTTGCGCATTATTAACAATATTTTGCGCTTTGATAAAATAAGTTGCTCCACCATATTCTGAGAAGGTATCGAAATCAAGCCCCAAAACAATATAAACATAATAAGCCAGTACAGAAGTCAAGTTAGAAATATGAGTATTTTCGTTAAATTCTAATGCTTGATATTCTAAATAACGAAAACGGAAATTATTATCTAAATAATTCAGCATTGTCGATTTGTAAGAAGTGCCATAAACAGGCCTTGTGCTTTGCACCTGTATAGAAGCCTTATACTCATCATTTGATACTTTTTCTTTGATGTTAATCAGAAAAGTACATTCTATCCTTTCTTCATTTTTAACATTGGTATTGCTCCATTTGGTATTGTTAACAAACTCATAAATAGCAGTTTGAAGGGTTTGAAATACTTTTCTGTCGGAAGTTTGAATTTGAGAAGCATTCACTTGCACATTACAGAAAATTTCTTGTGCATTGAGCTTGGAAGCAAATATGAGTATAATAGGTAGTAGGAATGCTTTTTTCATTAAATATCTGCTATAATTTTTGAGAAAATATCTTTTGCAACTTCCGCTTTATCTTTCAACTCAAACTGCTCTATTTTATTTTCTTTTTCAATAATAGTAATTTTATTAGTATCGTGTCCAAAACCAGCACCCTTATCATTCAAAGAGTTAAGTACAATCATATCGAGATTTTTCCTTTCTAATTTTGCTGTTGCATTTTCTACTTCATTTTGAGTTTCTAATGCAAAGCCAACTAAAAATTGATTAGCTTTTTTTATTTTTCCTACCTCAAACAAGATGTCTTTTGTTTTACTTAGCGAAATACTCCAAATTCCATTTGATTTTTTCATTTTTTCACTTTCAACAACTGTCGATTTGTAATCTGAAACTGCTGCTGAGAAGATACCAATATCAGCACTTTGAAAATACTGCTTCACACTATCAAACATCTCGTCTGCTGTTTTTACATCAATTTGTGTGATGAGATTATGTTCAGTTTTTAAATTTGATGGACCAATAATTAGCGTAACATGAGCCCCTAATTTTGCTGCCTGATTGGCTAAATGATAACCCATTTTCCCAGAGGAATGATTCCCTATAAACCGAACAGAATCTATAGGCTCATAAGTTGGACCTGCAGTAATCAGTACTTTTTTATTAGTAAGCGGTAAGTCTGAAGCTAAATCTTTTTGAATAAAGCCAATAATATTTTCCGGTTCAGCCATTCGTCCCTCTCCTATCAATCCACTAGCCAACTCCCCAAATTCAGCAGGAATAAGTTTGTTTCCAAAACTTTTTAATTTTTCTATATTTTGCTTTGTGGATGGATGTTTGTACATATCTAAATCCATTGCTGGAGCAAAATAAACTGGACATTTGGCAGAAAGATAAGTGGCTAATAAAAGACTATCGCATTCTCCCGACACCATTTTTGCCATGGTTTTTGCTGTAGCAGGAGCAATAAGCATCAAATCAGCCCATTGACCCAAATCTACATGATTATTCCAATCATTGGTTTCTTCTTTCACCATTTTTGTTAGCACAGCGTTTTCAGAAAGAGTGGTAAGCGTAAGTGATGTTACAAAATCTAAAGAAGCCTTGGTTTGAATTACTTTAACCTCAGCTCCTGCTTTTTTTAACTCACGAACAATAAAAGCAGATTTATAAGCAGCAATACTAGCAGTAACACCTAATATTACCTTTTTGTTTTTAAGCATCTTTTTCTTCTGATGGTGTATCTTCATCAACTTCTTCTTTATCTACTTCTCTTACATACACTTCATCTTCTAATAATTCCTTTACTGCAATCGCCCAAGGTTTTGGTAGTCTTTCGTAAAATTTCGACACTTCAATTTGCTCAGAATTTTCAAATACTTCTTCTAACTCATCAGTATAAGTAGCAAACTCATTGAGTTTTTCAAGAAGTTCTGTTTTCATTTTTTCATTTATCTGCTCACTCCTTTTTACTAAAATAGCTAACGACTGGTAAACATTTCCTGTTTTTTCAACAATATCTTTTACATTTCTAGTAATTGTTGTTTGTTCCGCTCCTGTTTTTTTAAACTTCATGATATTAAGATTGTTTTAATGTTTCTATTAATTTTAATGTTTTTTGTTGTGTATTTTCTGCTTGTTTTAATAGCTTACTTGCTGGATAACGTTCTACAAACTCATTATAAGCTTCAATAGTATTTTTTAATCGTTCTTCTTTTTTACTGCTGATACTATTTTTCGCTAATTCGAAAGAAGATTCTACAATTAGAAAATAGATTTCTTCCTCATATTTACTTCCTGCGAAATCAAGCAATACATTTTTTAGCGCTATGATTGCCGATTTATGATACTGAGTAGTGTAATATTGCTTGGCATTATGAAAAGCTTTTTTAGCTAATTTTGCTCTTAATTCATCTATTAGTTGATTGCATTTCTCTACCCTCTCACTTTTTGGATACAAATTAGTGAAAAGCTGCAAGTGATTAATAGCCTTGTAAGTATTCTTACTATCTAGTTTGTAAATTGGCGATAATAAATAATAGCAATATGCTGATATATACTGGCATTCTTCTGTATGTTTACCGTTAGGGTAAGTTTGAGCATAGGTTTCAAAAAGATAAGCAGCCATCAAATACTCTCCTAATGAATAGTGGCAATAGGCATAATAATAATTCACTTCTTCTGCCTTTGCTGACCCTCTAAATACTGTTGAAAGCTCCTCAAAAAGTGGCAGTGCTCTATTGTAATCATCTTTTTCATAATACATTACTGCCTTGTCAAACTTGAAACTTAAGTCAGTACTTTTTAGTATTTTTTGGTATTTACTACAAGATGTAAAAAGCAGTAATATCGGTAAAGAATAAAGTATATTTTTCATTATTTAATTAAAAGAACCGGCAAAAATAAAACTAATTAATGGTCTTTGCAAAATTTTTTTCAATCGGCAAATTACTATCCTAGGCATAACAAAACAAAAAATATTTAATATTATTGCAGCTATGGATATATTCGAAAAAATAAGACAGAACAGAGGACCTTTGGGTAAATACGCAAAGAAAGCACATGGTTATTTTTCCTATCCTATTTTGGAAGGAGAAATTTCTAATAGAATGACATTTAGAGGAAAGCATGTACTCGTATGGAGTATCAATAATTATATCGGATTAAGCAATCATCCAGAAGTGAGAAAAATTGATGCGGAAAGCGCCAAGAATTGGGGATTGGGTACGCCTATGGGAGCGAGAATGATGTCAGGAAACACTGCAACTCATGAGGAATTAGAGGCTGAACTTTCCGATTTTATACAGAAAGAGGATACCATACTATTAAACTTTGGCTATCAAGGCATGCTTTCTGCTATTGACGCTTTGGTAGATCGGCAAGATGTTATTGTGTATGATGCTGAATGCCATGCCTGTATACTAGATGGTGTTCGCCTGCATGCAGGCAAACGATTTGTCTTTCAGCACAATGACATGCAAGGTTTTGAAAAGCAATTAGAAAGGGCAAAAGCGCTAACTGAAAAAAGTGGAGGTGGAATTTTAGTAATTACTGAAGGAGTTTTTGGTATGTCTGGTGATTTAGGAAAGTTGAAAGAAATAACTGATTTAAAACAAAAATACGAATTCCGATTATTTGTAGATGATGCACATGGATTTGGTACTATGGGGAAAAAAGGAATTGGAACAGGGGAGCACTTGAACTGCCAAAAGGAAATTGATGTACTTTTTTGCACTTTTGCAAAATCAATGGCTAGTATTGGTGCATTTATCAGTTCTACTGCTGATGTTATAGAATTCTTAAAATACAATATGCGTTCACAAGTTTTTGCCAAATCCTTACCAATGCCACTTGTTGAGGGTGCATTGAAAAGATTGGAATTACTTATTAATAAACCTGAACTAAAATCAAAGTTGTGGGAGATTGCAAATGCATTACAAAAAGGACTTAAAGATGTTGGATTTACGCTAGGGAATACCCAATCTGCCATTACACCTGTTTACTTAAGCGGTGGTGTAACAGAGGCAACTAATCTAAGTTTTGATTTACGGGAGAATTATGACATTTTCTGCTCTGTAGTAACTTACCCTATAGTAGCTAAAGGTACTATTTTACTACGACTGATTCCTACCGCAACACACACAATAGAAGATGTCAATCAAACGATCAGTGCTTTTAAGTCCATTAAAGATAAATTGGCTAATGGAGACTATATCTCAGAAACAATTACTGATGCTCATCAGCAATAAAAGATTGTAGTTTATCAAAAGTTTGTTGTGTAGCTGAAACTAGTGGAGGTCTTAATACATTCTTGCAAATCCCCATTATATTTAAAGCAGCTTTTATGCCAGCAGGATTTCCATCTGCATATAAAGGATCGTAAATAGGATTTAGCTTCTCATGCAATGATTTTGCCTTTTCAAACTCTCTGTTCAATCCAGCATTTACCATATTAGAGAAAGTGCTAGGATGCGATTGTCCAATAACAGCAATCACGCCATCCCCTCCCATTTCAATTATTGTTGAAGTGAGTTCATCATCACCTGAAAGTACCAAGAAATCATCAGGCTTATCATTTAGAATTTTTTTAATTTGAGTTAAATCTGCTGAAGCTTCTTTTACAGCTACTATATTTTCAAAATCATTACCCAATCGTAAAGTTGTCTCTGCAGAAATATTACTACCCGTGCGCCCAGGAACATTATATACTATCAAAGGTAAAGGGCTTACCTGAGATAACATTTTGTAATGTAAATAAATTCCCTCTTGTGTAGGTTTGTTGTAGTAGGGAGAAACTGAAAGAATAGCATCAATACCCTCAAAATTGGAAATTCTTAATTCTTCTACCAATGCCAATGTATTATTACCCCCAACTCCTTGAACAAGCTGCAATCTTCCATTATTTATCTTTTTACAAAAATCAACTACTTCCTTTTTTTCATCTTTGGAAAGCACAGCACTCTCTCCTGTAGTTCCTAGTAATACTAAGTAATTAATCCCTCCACCAATTGCGTGTTCTATTAACTTTTCTAAGCTATCAAAGTCGATTGAAAAATCTTCATTGAATGGTGTAACTAGTGCAATTCCTGTTCCTTTTAGCTGATGCATTTTTTTTGTTGATCAAATTCAAATAGTGTTTTATTTCTTCCATTAAACGCTCTTTACTTTTTTCTTTATCAAGTTTTATCATTAAGTCGTAAATTTCAAATCCATCTTCAAATTGCCCTATCTTAAAATGTGCCAAGCTACTTGCTACCAAATATTTAATAGGAATGCAATTACTATCAGATAAGTTGATGAGAATATCGTATTCTTTTTTTACAAAATTGCTGATAATATAATTTTGTGGCTTGTAATACCAATTCAAATCTTTCAGGTAGAAAAAATCATAATTCAATTTAGGAATATGATGATTATCTAATTTCTTTTTATTGACATAACCTAATGCTTTAACATCTTTTTTCAGCTCAAAGAAATACTTTACAAAAGGTTCAATTTTTTTGATTTGTACTGCATCTGTAGCTTCATATAAAATACCAATTGATTTAGCATTTTCCAAATTACTAACAGCCTTGGTTCTTTTATTGGATTTTAATTCCCTTTGAAACACCCATCTTCCAAACCTATGTTTTATGTCCTCTATAAATTGCATCAACTAATTTTTTGCAAGAATTCTTCCTCAGAAACCAAAGCAACACCTAATGCTTCAGCCTTTTGCTTTTTACTTGGCCCCATATTATCACCTGCCAACACAAAAGTAGTTTTTTTACTTATGGAGCCTACATTTTTACCTCCATGTTTTTCAATGAGTTGTTTCAACTCATTTCTACTATATAGATGAAAAACACCTGAAACAACAACAGATTGCCCGTCCAGTTTATCCGATAGATTTTCCGCTTTTTTTATTGCTTCAAAACAAAGATGATGAGATTTTAATTGCGCTATCAAATCTTTGTTTTGCTGCTCAGAAAAGTAATCTACTAAAGATTCTGCAATCTTACCCCCTATTTCATCAACACTTATCAGTTCTTCAAATGAAGCATTTAACAAATTCTCAATAGTAGCAAAATGAAAGGATAATTTCTTAGCAACTGTTTCTCCCACATACCTGATACCTAAAGCAAATAAAAGTCTTTCAAAAGGTACTTTTCTGCTTTCATTGATACCATTAACAATATTTTCCGCCCATATTCTTCCGTCTTTTTTCAGAGGAAGTAAATCTTCAATTTTTAACAGATACAAATCAGAAATTGCTGAAACTAATTTTTCTTTAATCAAAAGCTCAACTGTTTCCGATCCTAAACTATCAATATTCATAGCTTTCCTACTAATAAAATGCTCAAACTTACCTATAATTTGAGGCAAACATGCTGATTGATTTGGGCAATAATGTTTCGCATCACCTTCTGTTCTAATGAGCTCAGTATTACAGGATGGGCAATTTTTGATATAAACTGTTGGCTTTGAAAACAAATCCCTATCCTTTAACTCTACTCCTACTACTTTTGGAATAATTTCCCCACCCTTTTCCACATAAACAATATCTCCCTCTCTTATATCTAATTTTGCAATCTGATCAGCATTATGAAGGGAAGCTCTTTTTACGGTTGTTCCAGCCAATTGAACAGATGCTAAATTAGCAACTGGCGTGATTGCTCCTGTCCTACCCACTTGATAAGTAATTTTATTTAATCTAGTGGACACTTGCTCTCCCTTAAATTTGTAGGAAATTGCCCACCTAGGAGATTTAGCGGTAAATCCCATTTCTTCTTGGATTTGCACATCATCTACTTTAATGACAATACCGTCAATCTCAAAAGGCAAATGATGTCGTTTGTCTTCCCAATTTTGCACAAAATAAATGACGCCATTTATATCATCAAATTGCTCAATTTCAGTAGGCACTTTAAATCCCCAATTTCTCGCATGTTGTAAATTTTCAAAATGGCTATTTGTTGGTATATTTTCTCCTAATAAATAATATAAGTAACAATCTAAGGGTCGTTTTGCAACTTCTTTCGGATCTAATAATTTCATACTTCCAGAAGCGGTATTTCTAGGATTAGCATAAGGATCTAAGCCTGCTGCTAACCTGTATTTATTCATCTTTTCAAAAGCAGAAATGGGAAGAAAAATTTCTCCTCTTATTTCAAATTCATTAGGATAGCTTCCTTTTAGCTTTAGAGGAATGCTTTTTATGGTTTTTACATTTTGTGTAACATCATCTCCTTTTGTACCATCTCCTCTAGTAAGTGCTTGAAATAAGGCGCCATTTTTGTATGTTAAACTGATGGACACACCATCATATTTTAGCTCGCAAACATACTTTATGGTTTGGTCAGTAAGTTTTTTGAGCCTAGCATCAAAATCTAATAAATCTGCTTCAGAATAGGTGTTTCCTAAAGAAAGCATACTGTATTTGTGCGACACCGAGTCAAATCCATCTATAACTGCTCCTCCCACTCTTTGTGTTGGAGAATTTACATCACGAAATTCTGGATGCTTATTTTCTAAATCTTGAAGCTCTTTTAAGAGTGAATCAAATTCAAAGTCAGAAATGGAAGACTCATCCAATACATAATAGCTGTGATTGTGCTCGGATAATTCCTTTCTTAAAAAATCTATTCTCTCTTTTACATCCATTTACTTTTGATACGGAAGATGAGAATCGTGTAAAATCATTTTTAACTTTCCATCAATTTTTTTTAAAACTATGGTGTATTCGACCTTTAAATCTTCTTCATTTTCCATGCAAAAAAAGTAGTTTCCCATACAAATGGCACAATCTTCCATAATTTTGACTCCAGCATTTTCCCATCTTACAGCATTCCACCCTTTAATGGCAAAACCACTATCTTCAGAATAATCTGAATTTCCACCTACAAAATAAGAAAGAGCCGCCACCTTATCTAATCGAAACTGGGTGTCAGCAGCAAGTGTAGGTTTAAATAAAACTAGTTCTGTTTCATAAGCATACAATGTACTGATAAAGGCTTTTGCCTCTGCTAGAATATCTCCACCATTCTTAAAGGTATTGCTCATGCTTATAATACCGTTTCCCCAATCGTCTTGAAATTTTAATACTTCCTCTTTTGTTATCATTTTATGCTAAATTTAATATCCAAAAATAATTATTTCCACACTGCTTTTATCATTCTGTCTTTGTCGTTTATGTCTTTTTTTAACTCGATATTAACAAATCCGAAATCTGTGAGTAGAGTAGTAATTTCTTGAGCATATTGCTCATTGATTTCAAAAAATAATTTACCACTACAATTTAAGGATTTTGTAGCCAATTGCCCAATTTTTTCGTAAAAAAATAAAGGGTTATTATTCGATACAAAAAGCGCTAAATGAGGCTCGAAAGCAACTACATTTTTTTGCATTTGGCTTTTTTCTTCATCCAGAACATACGGAGGATTACTAACGATTATATCTACCTTTTCTAGGGAAGTAGTTTTAAAAATATTTTTTTGGAAAAAATTAATTACTACTCCATTTGATTTAGCATTTTCTTCTGCAACCTTTAATGCTTTGTTGGATACATCTATTGCAGAAATGCTTGCTGCTGTATTTTTTGCAAGCGAAATGGCAATACAACCGCTACCTGTGCCTATATCTAGAGCTGAAGCAAATTTATTTTGCAATATCCAATGTACTAATTCTTCTGTTTCTGGCCTTGGGATAAGAACATTTTCGTTTACTTTCAGTGTCAATCCATAAAAATCTGCTACTCTTAAAATATACTGAATGGGCTTTTCGCTTTTTAGCTCTTCTACGATTTGCAAGAATTGATTTTGAGTTTCTTCAGTTAATGGCTCATTCCGCCTTAATATACAATCGGATTTAGAAAAACCTAGAATATGATTGATGCTTAAATATGCCCAAGAGTAAATCTCTTGCTCATCAAACTGATTAGCCAATGCTGTTTTAAAATATGTTAAAATATTGCCGACTTTTTCCATACTACAAAAGTATTCAATTTGCTATTTTTGAGCCATGCAAAATGACAGCTTTTTTATGAAAAGATGTTTGGAATTAGCCGTAAAAGGATTTCCAAACAATTCTCCTAATCCTATGGTGGGCTCAGTTATTGTTTTTGACAATAAAATTATTGGAGAAGGATTTCACCAAAAGTATGGATCACATCATGCAGAAGTAAATGCTATTAATAGCGTAAAAGATCAATCATTACTTTCTAAATCTACTTTGTATGTAAACTTAGAGCCTTGTGTTCATTTTGGAAAAACACCACCTTGTTCGGATTTGATTATTAAGCATAAAATTCCTAAATTAGTTATTGGATGTGTAGATACTTTTTCGGAAGTTTCTAGAAAAGGAATTGAAAAAATGAAAAATGCTGGAATAGAAGTTATTAGTGGTGTTTTAGAAGAGGAATCAAGACGGTTAAATAAAAGATTCTTTACTTTTCATGAACAAAAAAGACCATATATTATCTTAAAGTGGGCAGAAAGCAAAGATGGTTTTATAGCGCCTAAAAACCAAACAGAAGCATTTTGGATGACTTCACAAGAAGCTAAGCAATTGGTACATAGCTGGAGAGCAGAAGAAAGTGCTATTTTGGTTGGTAGAATTACAGCAGAGAAGGACAATCCTTGCTTAACTGTTCGTGAAATTGAAGGAAAAAATCCCATTAGAATTGTGATCGATAGGAATTTGCAACTTTCTAATAAGCTCAACTTATTTAATGATATAGCAAAAACCATTGTTTTTAATGAGATAAAATCAGAAGAAAATACTTCAAATATACATATCAAAACTGACTTCAATAACTTGATTGAGAATATATTAGAAGAATTACATGAAAAAAATGTTCAATCAGTTATTGTTGAGGGAGGAAGCAAAACATTACAATCTTTTATTGAAAAAGATCTGTGGGATGAAGCCCGAATTTTTACTACAAATAAGTCTTTGAAAGGTGGGGTGAAATCACCAGAAATAGAAGGAGAGATTATTGCAGAAGAGAATATTGAAGGCGATTTGTTAGAAATTATAGAAAATAGATGGTAGCTTTAGTTTTAACCATTCTGCTTACAGCACTATTATTTCTTTGTTTTAAGGAATTTTCCAAAAGAGCAATCAATACGCAGCAAGCCATTACCTTTAACTACCTAACAGCAAGTATTTTAGGTTTTCTTTGTTGCAATATTCCAATATCAATAAATAAAATTATAACTGCAGATTGGATTTTACCTACAATAGCCTTGGGTATATTTTTTGTAATCATGTTCAATATAATGGCAATTACTACTCAAAAACTAGGCATATCTATTGCTTCAATGGCTTCAAAAATTTCTTTAATTATACCTGTTTTTGCTGCTCTTTTACTTCAAGAAAATACTGACTTCTCTTTTGTAAACGGGCTTGGGATTCTATTAGCGATAATTGCCGTTTATTTTACTTTTAAAAAAGAGGAAAAACTTGAAGAACCAATCACAATAGCTGTCATTTTATTTTTTGGAGCCGGAATACTAGATATGGTTTTGAATTATATTCAGGAAGATTATCTGAAAGATGAAGATGATTTTAGTCAATTTATTATACTTGTCTTTTTTGTAGCATTTTTAGCTGGATTATTAAAAATAATTTATTTAAAACAAAAAATACAACTTAAAAATATTATGGCAGGAATTGCGCTTGGTGTGCCTAACTATTTAAGTATTTATTTTGTGTTACAAGCTTTGGACCAGCTAGGAGGAATTATTGTTTTTCCAGTGCTTAATATTGGAGTTGTCCTGCTCTCCTCTATCTTAAGTTTTATGATTTACAAAGAGTATTTAAGCAAATTGAATTGGTCAGGTATTGCACTTGCCTGCATTTCCATAATTTTAATTCTTGTGTTTTGATGTTTGAGGATACTTACAAAGAAATCAAAACTCCTACAACTGGAATTTACAAGGAAAAAGGTAGTAAGTTTATTGCTTACTCCTACCCTGCTTATTCTGAAGAAGAGGTAAAAGATAAAATTGAAGAGGTAAAAAAGACAGAAAATGCTGGAAGACATTATTGCTATGCTTATGTATTAAATCCTGACAAATCTGCACAAAGAGCCAATGATGATGGAGAACCTTCTTCTACTGCCGGAAAGCCTATTTTAGGGCAAATACTATCCAATGATTTGACTAATATATTAATAGTTGTAGTTCGCTATTTTGGTGGGATAAAACTAGGAGTATCAGGACTTATTCGATCCTATAAAACTGCAGCAGCAGAAGCAATTTCTGATGCAACAATCATCACAAAAACTATAAAAGAACAATATGAAGTACGTTTTAAATATCCTCAAATGAATGATGTAATGCGTTTGGTAAAAGAATTTGATTTAGAAATAGTGAATACAGATTTTCAAATGGATTGCAAACTTATATTTGCAGTTAGAAAAAGTAAATCAGATGGTGTATTAAAGAGCTTTAAAAATTATCATGAATTATCAGTAGCTTTTTTTAAGAACTAGCTAGTAGAAAACAACATCTAATACATCTCCATTAACATCAAGAGACTCAACAAAAACACCAGTCCATGCTTCATACTTTAACACTTTCCCACTCTGATTTGTATCATTAGTGTACAGGTACTCCACTTTTGTACTGTCATTTATTTGTTCGGTATTTATAGTGATAAAACCAGCATCAACAGAAGGAATGTGCAGTACTGGAAAAATCGTTAAATCCGTGATGTAAATTCCATCAGTTGTAGTAAAAAACATTCTAGTTCTAGATTCATTTATCGCTAAATTATCAGCATTATAAATTCCTGATAAATTTTTATTGTCATCAATTACATTACTCCAAGGGGCAATTTTATATATGCTGGATTCGGTATTAGTGGTAGGATTTTGTGTGTCATACACTCCCTTACAAAGTACCCATAAATGATTGGCGCTATAAGTTGCACTACTAGGATTATAACCTAAATCTAATTTGCCAGAAAAATTATTTACAGGAACACCTGATTGAGAATAATCAATTGCTACAATTGAACTATCTCTACTAGCAAAATCATTACCCCCACCATTAAGAACAAAAGCCCTGTACCAGCTACCTAAAATAAAAGTTGGCATTGTTGAGTCTCCAGTTTCAATATGTGAAGAAAACTCTAAATCTGATAAATCTACTATTTTAACTGAAGAAGTTCCCTTATCAACTACATATAATCTATCATCATCTACTGCTTTACAACTGATAGGATTTGAAAAACCTCCAACAATCCCTTCATTTCCAAAGGTTTCTATATTTGCGATATAAAGCTGATCTCCTATAATAAAGGCTTTTCCACCACCGATATGCAAGCTTTTTGGCTGTTGAATATTTCTATTATTTACATTTTGAAAAATATTTTGTTTAACAACTCTCAAAGAGTCAGCTGCTAAATAATTGTAGAAAGAAACGCCTTGATTGGTAAGAATGTACATCCCATTTCCATAATCATTAGGAAGCTGAACAACTGTATCTTCCTCTTCTTTTTTACAAGCTGAAAAAACAACAATAAACAGCAGAAAGTATTTCAGTATCTTCATAAGATGAAATTTTTGAGCAAAGATAAAAAAAGGGGGTCAATCGCCCCCCTTAATAATCTTAAATATTATTTTCTGAGATGTTATTCAACAATTAACTTCTTTGTTATGATTCCTGAAGCAGTATTTAACTCAATTAAATAGACTCCTTTATTAAACGAACTTAAATCAATTATATCTGATACATTGTCAGTATTGCTAGAAAATACAACTGAACCTAATATGTTTCTAATAACTAAGGTATTAATTTTTTCTGATGAGTTAACAAAGAATAGTCCTTTAGTGGGGTTAGGAAAAATAGAAATGCTTGTTGAAGAAATGTGTTCAACACTTAGCACATCTTCTCTAAAAGTAAAACTTCCAGGAATAATTCCAACTTTGAATGAATCAACAACAGACCCTGTTGAGGTATAACGAAAAACCCACCCATCCTGTACAAAGTCGATAGCATCTGAACCATAAATCTCATTAGAAAACGGATCATATCCCAAACCATAAAAACTTTTGTTGATTAAAGGAGTTGATGCTAATGCCGTGTCAGTAATTCCAAACTCATAAACTGCTTTACTCCAACTACCATCAGAATAATATAATCTATCTCCTGCACCATTAATTACTAAATCCACAGGATGATTACCTATAGGAAATGTATAAGAAGCATCTACAGTATTAGTTGTAGTATTTATCATTGCTAATACTCCAGGAGTTTCTGAAACCACATTCCATAGAGAATCATATTCCGTATAACCACCTGTTAATACCCAAACATTTCCATTAACATCAACAACTGAAGAGTTAGGTTTATCACCTACTATTAAAGTTGTTTCAACAACATCAGTTGTTGTATTGATTACAGTAACAGTTGAGTCTAGCCCCCAGCCACCTACATTACAAATATAAGCAAAGCCATTTGAAACAGTTAACCCTTCAGGACCTGTACCACAAGCTATTGTTGAAGTAACAGAATTAGTTGTTAAATCAATAACTTGTACACCATTAATTCCCCAATCAGTAACATATGCTTTATTTGCATCAACTTGTTTAATATATCTTGGAGATGAAACAGAAATAGTAGCAACATAATTTGAATTCCCATCAATAATTTCAATTCTTGAAGAGTTGTTTATGCATATATAACCTTTATTATTAAAATATTCCATTGACTGAACTACATCTCCTAAAAGAGCACCCGAATTATTACTACTAAAAGCATTATTTGTTACGGAATTATTTATTTTATTAAATATTGATAAAGAACCATTGCCTGTTCCGAAATTACCTTCATTAGTTATATACACCAATGAGTTTTGTGAAAATCCTAGTAAAGGAAACAACATTATGATGTTTAACAAAATCTTTTTCATTATCAAAGTTTTTTTCATTGTTTTAGTTTTTAATTTATAATATAGTTTAAGGTTAATAAAAAAGTTCTTCCTGCAGCGGGATAATTCTCATAAGGCTGATATCTTTTGTTTTTCATGTTTTTGATTTTAAGTTGAAGATTAAATGGTAATTCAGAAAATTCGTACAAAAAAGATAGATCAGTAAGCCAATAATCTTCCAAGAAATCAGAATTGTCAGAAGTAGTGAAAACTGATCCGTTATAAGCATGATTAATACTTAATTGAAAATTAGGCTTTTTCAAAATAAACATAAAATTTCCTTTGTGATAAGGAGTATAAATCAATTGCTTACCAACTGAATTGTCTAGCGCACTAATGCCTTTTTCATTAGTGGATTGATTGTACTGATAGTTAGTAAAAATTAAACATTCAACATTGTGAATCTGCTGTTTATATTGCAAATTACATTCTATACCTCTACTCCAAACTTCTTTTATGTTTTTAGGTGTCCATTGCCCATTCTCATTAGATGTCCATTGAATCCAATCAACTACTTTTAAGGAATAAATAGTTGCACCTATTTGGAGTCCTTTTATATTAACATCTAAACCTGCTTCTGTATTCCAACCATCCTCAGGAAGTAGATTTTCATTTCCTAAGCCTATCCAAAATCTTTCGTTAAAGGTAGGTAATCGAAAACTCTTATTAGATTTTGCCCGAATAATAAATAGATCGAATATATTTTGTTTAATACCTAAAGAAGGTATTAAAGGAATTGCACTGCTATTGTAGATTTGGTTCCGTAATGATATATCAGCAGCAAAACCTTTATAATGGGTTTGTAAAGAAGTATAAATGGCTTTTTCTTCTTCTTTTTCTGTACTATTTTGATAATTATTACTAGTAATATCATTATTGATTAAAGAAGCTCCTATATTTAATGTTGCTATTTTAAAATAGTGAGAAAAATCGATATTATAAATATAACTTTTTGCTAAAATTTTACTATCAATATTTTTTGGATCATCTACATAATTAAAGTCTTCCTCTATAGAAGCAAACTTGACATTAATTTTGCCTATTCTAGAAAGATGAGTAGTGTTTATTAATATTCTATTAGCGTCATCATATTGCATAGCAGTTGAATAGGGAACAGTCATATTTCCTGGAACTTGCCTACTATTTAACGCTTTCCATAAATGGACTTCTAGTTTAGTATTTTTATTGTGTTTATATGCAAAAACAGATTGTAAATGTTCCGACTCTATACTAGAATGATTATAATTTTCTAATGGGCGATTAACTCTTGTAGTGTTGATAAAAGTAAAATTATTTTCATACTCTAATTTGTTGTAGATAAGTTTAAAGAAATGCCTACTGCTAACATGTTTTAAATCGATTTGATGAGCAGCTAAACCAAAAGAACCTCTTTCCACAGTAAGATTGATTTTACTTGACTGCTTAAAATCAACAGTATTGTTTAGGTGAATAGCCCCTCCAACAGCACCGCTACCAAAAATAGAGGAGCTACTACCATATGCAATCTGTAATTGATTAAAAGAATTTATCGGTAATAAACTCAAGTCAATTAGACCAGTAGAAAGAGAATTTAACGGGATGTCATTCCACAGAAAAAGAGTATGTGAGCTGGAAGTACCTCTAAAAGATGGAGTAGCTAATGCGCCATATTGCTTGACGTAAACACTGCCATTTTTTGTTAAGTAATCCGAAAGTAATTGTGTGTTGCTTTTTCCTAGTAAAATAGGATTGATTCTTTCTGTTCTTCCACCAATAGCATGGGCTTCTGCTTTACTTTCATTGAGTAGCACTTCAGGTAAATGAATAGTATCCAGAGTAGCTTGTGCCAACGAATTAAAAGGCAGGGATAGTAGTGATATGTATATTAAATAAAATTTCATTCTGCCACTCGTTTTATCCAGAAACGATTTGGTTTGTTATTGAATTAGCAGGTTTTCTGACTTGATCCCTTTTGGAAGAACCTTCCCATTCATAAATATGAACAGTGGCATGTAGTTTCCAAAAAATTTAATGGACTTTACAGCTTCTGGTAAAGTTGAGGATTCTCACCTCATTCCCTTTTACATCAAAAAATTTGATGTACTAAATTCGATACAAAAATATAAAAGTTCTAAAAAATTTGAGCAGAAAGTGATAAAGAATTCTCAAACTCCCTCATATTTAGACCTAAATCCTCCTGAAAATAAGTAATTAGCTTCTCTGTGGGCATATTTCCTACTAGCTCATCTTTTGCCATGGGGCAACCTCCATATCCTTTTAAGGCGGTATCAAACCTCCTGCAACCATTAGTATAGGCTGCTGCTACTTTGTCCTCCCAACTATCAGCAGTTGTATGAAAATGAGCACCAAACTCAATGCTAGGATATGCTGGAATTAAAGTATTGAAAAGTGTCTGGATATTTGCTGGAGATGAAACGCCAATAGTATCAGAAAGTGCCACTATACCCACTTCCATTTGGTGCAACTTTTCAGTAAGCTCTGCTACTAAATCAGGATGATATGCTTCTGCATAAGGGTTGCCAAAAGCCATAGATAAATAAACCACCAACTCTTTATTGTGTTTTAGGCAAAGATTTTGTACTGCAGCAACTACCGCTAAAGCTTCATCAATGCTTGTATTGGTGTTTCTTTGTTGAAACTGGTTAGAAACAGAAAGTGGAAAACCCAGATAATCGATTGATACAAAATTACAAGCATCCTCTGCCCCTCTTTTATTGGCAATAATTGCTAGTAGCTTAGTAGAAGTGCTGGTTAAATCTAATCCGCTTAAAACATTAGCAGTATCTTTAAGTTGAGGTATGGCTTTAGGTGATACAAAAGAGCCAAAATCTATGGTATCAAAACCTACTTTTAATAGTTGATTGATGTAATTCGTTTTCTTTGCTGTTGGAATAAATTCCGAAAAACCTTGCATGGCATCTCTCGGGCATTCAATTATTTTCATTGGCTCAGTATTTCTTTATTGATGCGCTTTACTATTGAAGGTCCTTCATAAATAAAACCGGTATAGAGCTGCAATAAAGTAGCGCCAGCTGCTAATTTTTCCAATGCATCTTCAGCTGAATGTATACCCCCTACTCCGATTATTGGGAATGCTTTATTCGATTTTTCAGACAAGTACTTTATAATTGCGGTTGATCTGTCTTTGACAGGCTTACCGCTTAATCCACCATTTCCAAGATTATCAAGTTGATTTTGAGGGGTTTTAAGCTCATTTCTACTGATTGTTGTATTGGTAGCCACTACTCCATCAATTTTGGTAGCTGAAACTATTTGAATAATATCATCTAGCTGTTCATTGGCTAAATCAGGTGCAATTTTGAGCAATATGGGCTTTCTATTTGCTTTTGTATTGTTTAATGCTTGCAGACGATTCAATAGAGCTGTAAGCGGCTCTTTTTCCTGTAAATCTCTTAATCCTGGAGTATTAGGCGAGCTGACATTGACCACAAAATAATCCACAAATGGAAAAAGTTTTTCAAAGCAAATTTCATAATCGTTTACTGCTTTTTCGTTAGGCGTAATCTTGTTTTTACCAATATTTCCGCCAATAATAATGTTGCTCTTTTTTCTTCTTAATCGAGCAACAACTGCCTCTATCCCTTGATTATTAAACCCCATTCTATTTATTAAGGCATTATCATCCTTTAGGCGAAACAGCCTAGGCTTAGGATTTCCATCTTGTGGCAGTGGTGTTACGGTTCCAATCTCAACAAAACCAAAACCAAATGCTCCTAGCTCATCAAAGAGTTTTGCATCTTTATCAAAACCTGCAGCTAAACCAACAGGATTTTGAAATTGTAGACCAAAAACTTCTCTTGACAATCGAGTGTCTGTTACTTTATACAATTGGCGCCATAACCAAAGTTTTCCAGGAATAAGTGCTACAAGTTTTATAGTACGAAAGGTAAAATGATGTATAAATTCGGGATTGAAGAGAAATAAAATCGGACGAATTAATTTATACATGGAAGAATTTTAGGCAAAAATACAAGATTGATTAAATTTATGCCTTTATCTCCTCAAAAGATTGATCGTCATAAAAAACGACAACTTTTCCTATTGTTCTGTTTACTTTTTCCTGCTTTAATTTTTGATTGTCTTGCATAAAACCAATACCGCTAATCAGCCAATTTGCATTTAAATTTGGATAAGCGTACAATAATTTTTGTAAAAAATCAATGCTTGGCTTGTTCCTACCAGAGAGAATATGGGAAATAGTTGCGCGATTTACCCCGATCTTATCCGCCAACTCTGAAGCCTTTAAACCTTCTAACCCCATCCAATTTTTCAATCTTTTATACATGTTTACAATTGTAAATTACAAATGTATAAATATATTCATTTACTTTTTGATTTTTGGTATATATTTTATGATATATATCTTAATATTTTATTTATATAATATACATAATACATTGATTTTTATATATATAATATAATATATGTCAATACCATAATATTAAATACATTTTGCACATTAATAAATATTAATCATAATTTACATCAGTAAATTTTTATCATAAAAAAGCTACTTTACTTCGGTTTTTATAATTTCGTATTATGTTTATTTTAGACATATCTAAATTTATTTTGTGAATAGCCTAATTTTATTATTTTTGTAAAAATTTTGAGAATGTATACCCTAGCAGAAGAAAATTACTTAAAAGCCATATTAACCATTAACCTACAAGCAGATGGCAAAGTAACTACCAATGCTATTGCGCAAGAAATTGGCACTTCTGCTGCATCCGTATCAGATATGCTGAAGAAATTACAGGATAAAAAATTGATTAAATACGAAAAATACAAAGGAGTATCTTTAAGTAAAAAAGGGGATGAAAAGGCAATCAACATCTTGAGAAAGCACAGGCTTTGGGAAACCTTTTTGGTAAATAAGCTTGAGTTTAGCTGGGATGAAGTACATTATATTGCCGAACAACTGGAACATATAAAAGCTGAAAAATTAATTGACAAATTAGATGCTTTTCTAGACTATCCGAAATTTGACCCTCATGGAGAACCTATCCCAACTAAAGATGGAAAAATAGCTGTGCCCAATACTACTGCTCTTAGTGACTTAGCAGTTGGCACTAGGGGAAAAATAATGGGAGTAATTCTTGACGACTCCGCCTTTTTACAATACCTTAACCAGCTAGATATACAAATAGGTACAGAAATAGAAATTTTAGATAAAATAGATTTCGACAAATCTATAGCAATAAAAGTACAACACAAAAAACAACACATCAGCAATGATGTCGCCAAACATTTACTCATCAAAAAACAATTATAAAAATGGAACATTTAGTTGAAAGTTTAAAAGATTTTTTTATTTCCCTTAACAATCCAATTTTACAAGCATTAGTTGGAGGATTGTTAACATGGGGGCTTACTGCTTTAGGAGCATCGTTAGTATTCTTCTTTAAGTCAACCAATAGAAAAACATTAGATATGGCTCTTGGTTTTACTGGGGGGGTTATGGTTGCTGCAAGTTTTTGGTCATTACTATCTCCAGCAATTGCATCAGTTGAGATACAACAAGAATTAGGAATTACAAATTTACCTATTTGGTTTGCTCCAGCAACAGGATTTTTGTTAGGTGCCTTATTTTTATACTATTTAGATAAAAAAATACCTCATTTACATCTATTTAAAAGTAAAGAAAATGCGGAAGGACCTAAAACAAATCTAAAAAAAACAGAATTACTTGTTTTAGCAATTGCACTACATAACATTCCTGAAGGATTAGCAGTTGGGGTAGCTTTTGGAGCATTAGCCCACGGTATGGACATTGGTATTACATTAGGAGGAGCAATAGCCTTAGCTATTGGAATGGGTATTCAAAATGCACCGGAGGGATTTGCTGTTTCTATGCCACTTAGAAGGCAAGGATTAAGTAAATTCAAATCTTGGCAATGGGGTCAGCTATCAGCCATTGTAGAGCCCATCTTTGCAGTTATAGGCGCTGCAATAGTGGTATTTGTTTATCCTATACTCCCATATGCATTAGCTTTTGCTGCAGGAGCTATGATTTTTATTGTCGTGGAAGAAGTAGTGCCAGAAAGCCAAAGTGGAGGAAATACCGATTTAGCTACTATGGGGCTGATTGCTGGTTTTATTGTAATGATGATACTGGATGTTTCATTAGGATAAATTCTCACATCTTTTTACTTTCTTTGCATTATGTCCGAGAAGGTAAACATAAAAAACCGTAAAGCTTCATACGAATATCAATTTATTGATAAGTATATTGCTGGAATTATGCTACTTGGCACTGAAATCAAATCCATACGAAATAATCAGGCAAACCTCTCGGATGCTTACTGTGTTTTTGTAGACGATGAGCTCTTTGTGCGCAACTTACACATTGCAGAATACAATTCCGCAGGCTATACCAATCACATGCCCAAAAGAGAGCGGAAACTGCTGCTAAACCGCCAAGAACTCAACAAAATGCTAGCAAAAGTAAAAGTAAAAGGAAATACAGTCGTCCCTATTAGGTTGTTTATCAATGAAAAAGGAAAATCCAAACTGGAAATTGCCCTAGCAAAAGGAAAGAAGATATACGACAAAAGAGAAAGCATTAAAGCAAAAGACCTCAAAAGAGATATGCAAAGGGAGCAATCTATCAGGAAATAAAAAGTGACTCTGGAGGGAGTCGAACCCCCAACCTCCTGATCCGTAGTCAGGTGCTCTATCCAGTTAAGCTACAGAGCCAATTTTTTGAAGCTGCAAATATACTTTAACTAAAAATAGTGGTAAAACTTTTAGATGATTTCTACATCTAAATTGTAATGCTGAAGATCGTTTTTGAGATAAAGCAAATCTTCTGTATCTCCAGTTTTAATGACGCATCTTCCATTAAAATGGGTGATTAAGGCGCATTGTTCTGCCTGAACAGGACCATGTTCACAAATTGCAACAAGACAATCAATCACATGATCAAAACTATTAAAATCATCATTAAACAACACCAAGACTTTTTGATTAATTTTTTGTTTTTTTCCTTTCGGAGAAAGATGTGGATTCTGTTTCATGATTTATTTTTTACCAAATTTAGCTTTATTTTCCTCTCTTCTTAATAACCTTTCTATATTTTTTTGATGAGTTATTAACGATAGAATTGGTACAAATATAGAGAATAAAATTAATGAACTATTTGCATTTTGATGAGAAATAATTTGTTGATAAGGCAATAAAAAAACGATAAAAGGAAAGGCAACTGAAGCTATAATTGAGCTTAAAGAAACATATTTACTAGACAGAAAAGTCAAAACAAAAACAATTGCGGAAACCACAGCAGCCTGCCAGTAAATACCAACCATAAAACCAAGCATAGTAGCGATTCCCTTCCCGCCTCTAAATCCAGTATAAACTGGAAACAGGTGCCCAATAACTGCTGCAATACCAAAAACCAATTTCAACTCAAAGAGTCTTTCGTCAGACATAAGCTGATAATCAGTAATTAAATAAACCAGACTTACTGCGATCCACCCCTTTATAATATCCATAAGCAAAACAGGGATGCCAGCCTTAGGGCCTAAAGTTCTGAATGTATTTGTTGCTCCCGCATTTCCGCTTCCAAATTCCCGTACATCTGTATTGTAAAAAGTTCTTCCTAGCCAAACAGCTGAGGGAAATGCACCAATTAAATAAGCGATCAATAAAAATATTATATTTTCGGCTGTTAACATATAAGAGCGGCAATATAGTAATTATTGCCTTTTCTCCATTTCTTTTACAAAGCGGTCGACCGATTGTTCTGCTGCGATTTGATAGCGATATGCTGGAACCCCACCCTTATTTGGTGCTTTTCGCTTTCCCTCGCTTAATTCTTGGATAACCTCATTAAAAGCTGGATTGGAACTTCTGGCACGCATTACACCAGCTTTATAATTAAAATAATAAGACTCATAAGATTCTGTAACTAGAAAGATTGTTAAAATATCATTATTTCTACCTTTCTTGATTTTGATATAACTATCATTCAGATAACTATTGAGCTGATAGTCTTGCATACTTCCTAAACCGATACTTCCTTCAGAAATAAAAGCCTTTTCTTTAGCGTCCCACTCCAGTTGCAAATCGGTAAAACTCAAAGTATGATTTAATGCTTTGGGGAAATCTACAAATTCTGCTCTTGTTTCCATCTCTAAAAGCAATATCTCTGCCTCTTCTTTTCCTACAACTCTACCCAGAGTTTTTGCATAAAATTCACTTTCAAAATCAAAATTATCAATTCCTGGTGAAAGAAAAATATCTTCTGCCATAATCTCAAGTGCTTTTTCTGAAAAAAAGAAGTCCAAAAGCAAAAACAGGCGTAAATCTTCTTTGTCGGACAAAATATTATATTCTACAAAGCCAGCTGTCTCTATACCAATTCGTCCTAAACTTATACCTAAATCCATTAAACCACTCCCTTTTGTTTTGCATTGTTTGTCATAAAGTCGTAATACATTGGAAAGCGTATCATAGCCACTTACTACAAAGGCAGACTCATCCTTATCGTAATACAGAAAATAAGAAGCTGTGAGTAATTCAATGTCCATACTTCTGTTTTTTCTATTTAGAAATGCTGCATAGAAATTAGCAGAATCTGTTCCCATTATCAATCCAGCAGTTAAGCGTTCGTCATCATCATTTAGAACAACAGAATCCAACTCAAGCGTTATGTTGTCTGGTGCAATTTCAGACGTGAATCGGACCCATTCAATAGGAATGAAAGAACATTGATGGTCCATCTTAAAATAACCATCAAAAGTGAGGTATTTATCTTCAGCTATTAAATTCACATTTCCCTTAAAGCTGAACTTTGCACCTAATTTGAATGGCTGATCATCATCTACATTTCCACTTGCAATTGTATATGTATCTTCATTTACTTTAATATCATTAAAATAGATGATCTGTTCATTTCCTAACTCGTCTTTGTAGGTATATTCTCCAGCACCTTTATAATTAGATTTAGCTAAAATATTTACACTAGCATTCTTAAAAGTATGGTATTCGGTTAGGTTATTTGCTTTTACCATAGCCTTCTCCAAAGTGCGAATTTTTGCTTTTTTCTCCACTACTACTTTTCCAGAATCTGGAAATATTATAGCATCAGCCACTTCAATTTTTTCAACTCCACCAGCATGAATCACATAATCTTTAAGGCTGTAATTTGCTGTTTTAGCGATAAATGAAAGAGAGTCTTGCTGAGGATGAGATGAGACAAATTTAGTTCCACTACTAGTTACAGATGTTTCTCCTAACTCTAAGAGCTGTTGTCGCATATCCCATTTTAGTTTATCGATATAACAGATGTATTGATTTTCAGGCAATTGCACATAAGACTCTGCCCCATTAGAATAGAACATCCCTATTTTATCCTCTAAATCAATATGTGTTCTGAGGTTTCTAGATTGAAAAGCAATACCTCCAATATTATCAGCATTTACAACCAAATCGGCAGTATCGGCATTAAAAAAGACAGCATTATATACAAAGAAACTAGAATTTACTTCAGCATTTTCTAACTTCATGATTCCATCTCCCGTGAGCCCAGTTGGACGCAACTCTATATCCCCATCAAATGTAGCAGTTCCATCATAAAAGCCAAACTCATTTTGCTTTTTATAAATATTCATCACATCGTTATAGGGCTCGAAATGTGTATAAGTAGCTGTATTGTTGGCTTCAGGAAATTCAATTCCTTGCTTAACTGCAGTTAAATTGAATTGTTTGCTGTGTAAATTAATAGAATCAGGAAAAAACAAAATGTTATCAGATACCGAATTGGAAGTCAAATACTCTAGGCTCCCACTCCCTTTTATCCCTTTATTGCTAAGGTGAATCTCACTAAAATATTTTCCTTTTCCTCCATACACATCAAATCCATCCTTTGACGTTTCCCTTTTAAAACCAAGTGAATAGTCCTTTTGCAAGCGTAAAGTATCTTCAAAAACGGGGAAAATACCAGCTGACTCAAAAACGCCTGCAAACCAAAGACCTTTTCCAGTAAAATTTTCTAAACTGTCAATCTCAAAGGGTTGTAAATGAAAGGAAACCCTTTCTCTATCATACACCCCATTATAAATACTTTTTTTATCGTAATAGACATAAGAATCTTCATAGCTTGTAAAAATAGGATAGCCAGGAAAGCTGTCCTTTCTTAAACCAGATTTATTAGTAGGATGATCAATTTGCAAATCACCCGTAACGGCTTCAATTACTGTTTTTACTTTTGTTAAAATCTCATCTCCATACATATCCCTTTCAATAGGCATAAGAGGAACAGAAAGTTGTACAGAGTCAATCCTATTCAAATCAACCAAAAAGCTATCATAATGAAAATAAAAATCTTTTCCAAAAAGATTAAACCTTCCGTTTCCTGTAGCTATCTGGCCTGAAAAAACAAAATCCCTATTTTGTTTGATAACAATTCTTCCTCCAGATGGAAACATGTATACCTTTTGAGAATCAGATAAGGTAATTTCAGGAACACCCAACACATTCAGATCTTTGGTTTTAAGGTTTAATGCGGAATTGATTTGCATTTTATTATTGCTGCTAGCTGGCACCTGAGACTTAAAAGCAATCACATCATAATCTCCTTTTCCTGATTTAGCTTTTAAATAATTGTGCAGTTTTGACAATACTGTTATTCTTTCCTCCCCATAGTCGTAATAAACAAATCCTTTATTTGAAAGATTGGTTAAATAGGGTTTAATTTGTGTTAAAGTATAGCCAGTATATTGAGCAAAATCTTCTACAAAAAACAACTCTTCGCCTTTATCTTTAATATAATTTCTAATCAGAATTAATGGATGAATCCTGTCCATTCCTTGCAGTTGTTGATACTTCGATTCCAAATAATTATTTGTTGATTCAAAATACACATCTGATATTGATGTTCCAGGTAAAGAGCCAAAGAAAATCATATCATTATCAATATTCCATTCCATCAACTCACAATCCATTGCTAGTTGATGATAAGTATTGATTAACGGACTTTCTGAAACACTATTTCGCTTCCTGTATAATTCTAATTTTCTTTTAGAGTTCGAATAACTAAATTGTAAAGCAGAATGATAAATGGAATCTGTGTCAAAAAACACCTTAACAGCTGCAAGCTGAGAAGAAATTTTGTTTTTTGTAATGCTAAAGCGATTGGCATTTGCAATAATAATAGGCTTATTTTCTTTTTTTAAGATAATGCGAGCTTCAGCATAATCACCTCCATCTGCAATAAATTCTTTTCCTTGCAGAATATAACCTCCTTTATAATCAACATCAGGAAATATTTCTGAGATAACTACATTTTTACTTTTGGATTTGAAATAAGGGTAGCCTCTTTTTTTATCATATCCACCTACATCTATTTTATGCTTTACGGCACCAATCAAAGGCTTTCTGAATATACTTTTATTATAAAACAAAACTGAATCTGCATTGATTTGATCTTTTTTAAGATCAACCTTATAGCTAGCTAAATAAGCAAATACGGAATCTTGGTGCAAGCCTGATTTTTGCCAATCTATTGTTCCGCCTTTTCCTTCCCATCTATAGCTTAAAGGCCAATATTTTCCCTTAGTTCCATGCACATAAATGGCACTCCCTTTTGATGAACAGCTTAAATCAAATTTCTTGTTAAAAGTAAGAAAAGGGTGCCCAAGTTCAATTTCAAAATCATAGTCATTTGAAGGAGAATGCCAGCTTACTGCTCTAGAATTTCTGAGCATTCCAGATGAGAGGAAATCATCCGTAAAAATAAAATACATCATTAATCTTTTTATGGTAGACTCTTCTAAGAGCTGAGTAACCACACTGAGCCAATCATTGAATTTTGGCAAAGCTGTTTGATGATAAGCAAACTGATTAACACTTTTCAGCAAATTTGCAAAATGAGGATTTGGTCTAAGTCGTTTTGCAAGCATTTTATTAGCTAAAGCGATAAATTGTTTTTTGTGTAAGGCATTGAATTTTTCTGCATTAAAATTATCCTCAAATTGTGAAAAAAGATTTTTTAAATCATTGTTTTTCGTTGAATTTAAAAATTCATCTAACTCTTTTATAAATACTGTACTTTCCTGAGAGAACTTTTCTTTTTTCTGTGCAAAAGAATAGTTAAATGAAAACAGCATACAACATATAATCAATAAACTTCTCATATTTTAAAATGTAATAAAAGCCAATTTTCTTTTTCTTTTGATACTATCAATTTTAATGATAATTCTGCTGCTTTTTCGACAATCAAATACTCATCTTTTTTGTAAAATCCACTCAGAAAAATATCGCCTTCTGGATTTAATGCAGAACAATATTTTTCCAAATCTGCCAAAATGATATTTCTATTAATGTTTGCTAAAATAATATCAAATTTTCTATCTTCAATTTTCGAAACACCTCCTAATTTAAATTCTGTCTTTTTGCAAGCATTTAAGACAGCATTTTCTTTAGCATTCTTATCAGCCCAATAATCAATATCAATTCCAATACAATTTTTAGCGCCCAATTTTTCAGACAAAATAGAAAGTAAACCTGTACCACTTCCAATATCTAACACTGATTTTTCTTTTAACTCAATTTCGAAAAGTTCATTTGCAATTAAAAAAGTAGTGGAATGATGCCCAGTTCCAAATGACATTTTTGGAGTAATAATAAGTTCAAAAGGCAGGTTTATTGGAGCATGAAAATCGGCACGAATTACGCATTGCTCGTTTATGTAAACAGGATCAAAACTAGCTTCCCAAGAAGCATTCCAATTTTGTTGTTGAATTTCTTTTACAGCAAAATCAAAATCTACTTGTTTATCTAAGATCTTGAAAGCATCATTGAGTAACTCCTCATCAAAATGTATTTTTTGAATATAAGCTTGTAAACCGCTATCTGTTTGCTGATAACTTTCAAATTCTATTTCATTCAACTTTGCGGTAATTATATCAGAGTATGGTTCTTTTTCTGACAGCTTAATGTCTACTTGAATATAATTCACTTAAAAAGCTTTTATTATGGCTAAGAAATCTTTAGCATTCAAACTAGCGCCTCCTATTAAACCGCCATCAATATCTTTTTGCGCAAACAAATCCTTTGCATTTGAGGGCTTGCAACTTCCTCCATATAAAATTGAACTGTTAACCGCAATTTGCTCTCCATACTTTTCTGCTAACAGATTACGGATGAAAGCATGCATTTCTTGGGCTTGAGCTAAGCTAGCTGTTTTTCCAGTACCAATTGCCCAAATCGGCTCGTAAGCAATAACAATCTCTTTGATTTGCACTAATGATAAATGAAAAACACTTTCTAATAATTGCTGTTTAACCCAATCAAAATGAGCCTTTTCTTTTCTCTGAGGCAGACTTTCTCCACAGCAGAAAATTACTTTTAAATCATGTTCCAAAGCACGATTTACTTTTTCAGCTAATACGGCATTAGTTTCATTAAATTCTGTTCTTCTTTCAGAGTGCCCAATAATTACATAATCTGCAGAGCAAGATGCAACCATTTCAGCAGATACTTCTCCTGTAAAAGCACCTTTTAAGTCTTTACTGCAATTTTGAGCGGCAACTTTTACATTTTCATAATTGTTACACATTTTTGCAATTTTGTATAAAGACAAATAATTGGGAGCAAATACAAGCTGAGTGTTTTGTTTTGATAAATTGGATAAAACTTGTTCAACAAGCAATAGACCTTGATCTCTTGTTAAATTCATTTTCCAATTTCCGGCTACAATTTTTTTTCTCATAATTTTAAGTTATTCTGATTCTAGGATCTAAAATCCCGTAAATAATATCAACTACAATATTTATAAAAACAAAAATAGACGCAATAAACAAAACAGCACCCATTACTACAGGTAAATCAAGATTGTTCAATGCATCTACTATTTCTTTTCCTATACCATTCCAAGCAAAAATATACTCTACAAATACTGCACCTGCCAACATTGAAGCAAACCATCCTGAAACTGCTGTAACTACTGGATTAAGTGCATTTCTTAATCCATGCTTGAATAAAACAACAAATTTGCTTAATCCTTTTGCTATTGCTGTACGCATATAATCAGTTTTCAGTACGTCCAAAAGAGAATTTCTTGTCAGTTGCACAATAACAGAAAGCGGGCGAATACCCAAGGTTATTGCAGGTAGTAACAAATTTTTCAGATTAATATATTCTCCCCTACCATAATCATCCACTTCATAAAGGCTTCCTGTCATAGAAAGCCCAGTAATGTCAGCAAGAAAAAATCCGAAAAACCATGCAAACAGGATTGCAGAAAAGAAAGATGGAACTGACATACCTAATACAGAAAAAAACAAAGTCAGTTTGTCAATTATTGAATCCTTAAAAACTGCCGCTAATACACCTAGCAATATCCCTATTAGAAGTGCAAAAGCAATTGAAGATATTGCTAAAACAAAAGTATTGGGAAATGTATCTGCTATCACTGCACTTACGGATTTTCCTCTTTTCACAAAAGATTCTCTCAAATACGGGAACTTTACAACAAATACTGAATTTTCAATTGCTAAAAGTGTCTTGTATTGATACTTTCCATAATTCAAATAATGAAAAGCTTCTTTGTTCTTACTGTGAAAAGAAAGAGGAGATAAATCATTTAAGTAATAAAAGTATTGAGCTGAAATACTTTTATCGAATCCATACTTTTTTTTAAGTGCTAATAATTGTTCAGAATCCTCTCTCTGATCAAGCATCATACGAGCAGGGTCTCCTGGCAACACTGTAAACAAAAAGAAAACCAAAGTAAGCACACCCCAAAGCACTAAAATGGTATAAGTTATTTTCTTTATGCAAAAAGCGATCAAAGTAGATTATTGAAATAATTTTTCAAATTTTTCATCATCAAAAGCATTATTTCCTGCTCCATCATAAAAACGCATCTGATTTCCATTGTCTAAATAGATGATTGCAGGATTTTCGTACTCATATCCTAAAATTTCTAAATAAGAATTAATCTCATCATCCTCATTATAAAATGGTAATACCTGATATGAATAATTCTTTCCTGCAAACTCAAAAAACGCAGGAATCTTTTCTTCTTCTGAATCAGAGAAAATAATATGCATTTGAGGGAAATACTCAATTTCTTCTGAAAGTTGTGTTATTGATTTTGCAGCTTCCATACAATGCTCACATCCAGCATCAAAAAAAGCAAGAATTTTTTTACCCTCATTGATATCAATATCTGAAACAACATATTCTGAAAATCCGGCAACCCTTTTATTTTTCCCAACTGTTTGTACAGGAACAAAAGCAAACATTAACAATAAAGCTGAAAGCAATTGTATAGTAAGTTTAGATAAATTACGCTCACTATCCTCCTTAGTATACTTATATAAATAAAGTAAAACGGCAATAGTAATGATGTTTTTTACAAGTGCTTGTAATGGCGTCATTGGAATTAACTCACCAAAACATCCGCAATTTTCGCTATCTCCTAAAAATACTTGATAGGCTAAATGTAAAGAGAATAGAGTGAGCAACAAAATAGTGGATGGAAGAATAATCTTTCTTAAGAAATTTCCTTGCAAAATAGCAAATGCTAGAAAGAACTCAATCCCTATAATAAATCGTGAAAAATAAGGAGCAAATTCGGCAGAAAAACCCATTGGAATCAATTGACCCTGTTCAAAAAACTTTGTAATTCCATATAGTGGAGTAGGGTATAGTTTAGCAAATGCAGATAATAAAAATAGTGCAGCTACTGATATTTTTATAATGAGTGAAAGGTTCTTATTCATGGCTTTTTTCAATTTTTATGAGTGCAAAAACAGCATAGTTTATCATATCTAAATAATTGGCATCAATTCCTTCAGATATAAGGGTATTACCTTTATTGTTTTCAATTTGCTTTACACGCAAGAGTTTTTGTAAAATTAAATCTGTAAGTGAGCTAATGCGCATATCGCGCCATGCCTCACCATAATCATGATTTTTATCTGCCATCAAGTACTTTGCCTGATTAGAATATTGATCAAAAAGACGCATAGCTGTAGAAAAGGATAACTCTTCCGGTTTTTCAGCAATCCCCAAATCAAGTTGAATAAGTCCGATTATAGAATAATTAATAATCCCAATGTACTCATTGCTGATATCTTCTTTGATTCTTTGCTCACCTTTTTCATCAATACTTCTGATTCTTTGCGCTTTGATAAAAATTTGATCTGTAAGAGAGGAGATTCTAAGTATACGCCAAGCAGTTCCATAATCTTTTAATTTTTTGGCGAAAATGTCCTCACATTTGTTTATTATTGATTCGTATTCAGTAATTGTCTGTTGCATCTATTTTTTTAATCTTTAAAGCCAAAAATACATTTTTTATAAGATGAGTGATTTCAAAGTTAATGGTAAAAATATTGATTTATCAACAGCAATTGTAATGGGTATTCTGAATGTAACAGATGACTCTTTTTATGATGGCGGCAAATATCTTTCTGCTAATATAATGCTTGCAAAAGTAGAGCAAATGTTAAGTGAAGGTGGTTCCATTATAGATATTGGTGCACAATCCTCAAGACCAGGAGCGAAAGCCATTGATTCTCAACTTGAAAAGGAACGATTAGTTAGCGCCATTAGTTGTGTAAAACAACATTTTCCGTCAGTTATTATCTCAGTGGACACTTATCGTGCTGAGACGGCTAAAGCTTGTGTGGAAGTTGGAGCAGATATAATCAATGATATTTCTGCTGGAAATTTTGATGATAAAATGTTGGATGTTGTGGCAGATTTGAATGTTCCTTATATTATGATGCATATGCAAGGAACTCCTGAGTATATGCAAAACAATCCTACTTATTCTAATATCAATACTCAAGTTTTTTCGTTTTTCAAGCAAAAAATTGAAACATTAAAAACAAAGAACTTTGAAAAAATAATCATTGATCCTGGTTTTGGCTTTGGAAAAACATTGGAACATAATTATGAGCTTTTAAGCGGATTGCATGAGTTGAAAAAGTTAGGCTCTCCCATTTTGGCTGGATTATCTAGAAAATCTATGATCTATAAACTATTAGATAGTAATCCTACTAAAGCATTGAATGGAACAACAGCAGTAAATGTAATAGCGCTACTTAATGGTGCAAGTATTTTAAGAGTTCATGATGTAAAAGAAGCAATAGAATGTATTAAAATTGTTAATTTCGCCAAAAGTTGCAAAAAATGAGTTTTCTCGATTTCATAGAATTTAATTTTATCAGCATTATTGACATAGTGCTTGTTGCAATTTTAATGTACCAATTATACAAATTGGTAAGGGGTACTGTAGCCATCAATATTTTTATTGGACTAACTACTATTTACTTATTATGGAAATTGGTTTCTGCAATTCATATGGAACTTTTAAGTGAAATTTTAGGCCAATTTATAGGTGTAGGCGTACTGATTTTAGTAATTGTTTTCCAACAAGAATTACGAAAATTTCTTATTATGATTGGAAAAGCCAGACTTATAAAGAATAACGGCTTTTTTAAATTTAATATCGGAGATGAGCAGGAAGCATTAGATATTGAAACCCTTTGTAAAAGTTGTCAGGATTTTTCAAAAAATAAAACTGGAGCCCTTATTGTGATTACACATGCTGATGATTTGGCATTTTTCTCAGAATCTGGAGTTGAAATTAATGCTAAAATTACCATTCCTTTACTTAAAAGTATCTTTTACAAAAATAGCCCTCTACATGATGGAGCTGTCATTGTAAGAGACAATAAAGTTATTGCTGCAAGAAGCGTATTGCCAGTAACGAATAATACTGATTTTCCTTCTCACTTAGGTATGCGACATAGGGCTGCTGCTGGAATTTCTGAAGATACTGATGCGGTAGTAATTATTGTATCTGAGCAGAGTGGAGAAATTTCATTTGCAAAAGAGGGTAATTTACACAATCAATGCAGCATAGAAAAATTAGAAAAGCTATTGCGCTTTGAAGCAGATAAGCTTAACGCTTAAAAAATCGCATTCTGTAATTTACCGCTATTTTTCCCTTTGTGACCTCATTAAGTTTCCCTTTCAAAACTCTTTTGCGTAAAGGGCTAAGTTTGTCGGTAAACAATATTCCTTGAATATGATCATACTCATGCTGAATTACCCTAGCGGTAATCCCATCAAATTTCTTATTATACTTCTTAAAGTTCACATCAAAATATTCAATTTCAATTTCAGATTTTCTAGCAATATCTTCTCTAATTTCAGGAATACTAAGACACCCTTCATTAAAGAGCCACTCTTTTCCCTTTTCTTTGATAATTCTAGGATTGATAAACACTTCTTTCAGTGGTGTTATATCACTTTCATGATCTTCAGCAAAGGCAGTAGTGTCAATAATAAATAGTCGAATTGCTTTATTAATTTGTGGCGCAGCTAAACCAACACCACTTGCTTTATACATGGTTTCAAACATATCATCAATCAATTGTGAAAGATTAGCGTAATCTTCTGAAATTTCCTTGCATTTTTCTCTTAAAACAGGGTTGCCAAAAGCTACAATAGGAAGAATCATTTTTACAAAATACTATCGATAATATTATCTACAGAAATCCCTTCAGCTTCTGCCTTATAATTGCGGACTATTCTGTGTCTGAGTATGGGTTTAGCAACCTCTTTTACATCTTCTATATCTGGCGAATACTTCCCATTAATTGCCGCATGACATTTTGCACCAACCAACATAAATTGAGATGCCCTTGGTCCTGCACCCCATGAAATATATTGTTGCACTTGCTCTGATACTTTTCCCCTATTAGGTCTTGTTTTTGCTACCAGTTCCACTGCATATTGTATCACATTATCATTAACAGGAATTTTTCTTAGCAAATCTTGATACAAAACAATCTCTTCAGCATTCATCACTTTATTTAATAAAGAGGTATGTGTAGAAGTGGTTTGTTTTACAATTTGAATTTCCTCATCAAATTGGGGGTAATCTAAAATCACATTGAACATAAAACGATCTAATTGCGCCTCAGGTAAAGGATATGTTCCTTCTTGCTCAATTGGATTTTGTGTAGCTAACACAAAAAAAGGATTGTCTAGATCGTATTTATTTCCAGCATTGGTTACTGACCGTTCTTGCATGGCTTCCAAAAGAGCAGATTGCGTTTTTGGAGGTGTTCTGTTAATCTCATCTGCTAGAATAATATTAGCAAAAAGCGGGCCTTTCAGAAATTTAAAATTCCTGCTTTCATCCAAGATCTCAGCCCCTACAATATCAGATGGCATCAAATCTGGAGTAAATTGAATTCTGTTAAATTTTAATCCTAAGCAATCTGCTATAGTTTGTACCAATAAAGTCTTAGCCAATCCTGGAACACCTACCAATAAGCAATGGCCTTTACTAAAAATAGAAATGAGTACTTGGTCTATTACCTCATCTTGCCCCACTATTACTTTTGCAATCTCTGCTTTGAATTTTTTGAAAACTCCTTCAAAAACATCAATAGCCTTTACATCTGAATCTATTATTTTTTGTTTCATCTTTACAGTGCCCATTTGTGCTCAAAATTACAATCCTCTAAGTTTTCACCTAATTTAATGTAAGTTTTTGCAATTTTATCTTTTAACCATTCATTTACTTTTTCTTCTTTCTTTTCTGATAAAGCAACATTTCTAATTTTATCATAATCTTCTAGCAAATTAGCAGTATGTGCATTTGTTATCTTTCTTAACTTTACTATTCTGTAAGCTTTCTGCCCATCTTGATTTTGCATAATAATTGGAGCGGAAATTTCATTTTCTTCCATCTTCTCAATTACAAAATACAATGCCGGATCCAAATCTTTCATTACAAACATAGATGATCCTGAATTAGGATTGATAAGCAATCCCTCATTATTTTTACTTTCGTCATCAGAATAATCTAATGCTGCCTGTTTAAAGGTAATCTTACCATCTGTAATTTGTTTTGCTACATCTTCTATCTCTGATTTGGTTGCCATCAATTGAGTGGATGACACTTTTGGTTTCAACAGAATATGACGAACATTTATTTGCTCTCCTCTTCTTTCAATAAGTTGAATAATATGATAACCATATTTACTCTCAATAATAGATGAAATCTCATCTCCTTTTAATTTATAAGCAGCAGCCTCAAATGCAGGAACCAAGTCTCCTCTTTCCACAAAACCCAACTCACCTCCATTGTTGGCAGAACCAGGGTCATCTGAATAAAGGGCAGCCAATACCTTAAAATCTTCTCCATTCTCTATTCTCTCTTTAATCTTGCTTAGTTTTTGCTTTATCCTATCTTTCTCTTGCTCAGAAATAGGAGGCTTAATTACGATTTGAGCAAGCTCAACCTCTGCTTCAAAAACTGGCAAACTATCTTTTGGTAAATTGTTGAAATAGATCTTAACTTCAGCGGGTGTAAGTTGCACATCAGCTGTAATAGTAGATTGCATTCTTTGGGATAACAATTGCTCATTAATCAAATCTTGGAATTCAGCTTTTATTTCAATAATAGATTTTCCATAAAACTCCTCTAATTTTTCTTTAGAGCCTACTTGAGTTACAAAGTAGCGAATTCTTTTTTCTAGCTCACCTTCTATTTCCAATTCTGACACTTCCAAACTATCAATTTTTGCTTGATTCAAAAGTAATTTCTGATACAATAAATCTTCAATAATTTGACACCTAATCTCACCTCTATTGGTATATCCTTGTGCTAAATATTGTTGATATTGGGTTTCAATATCAGAAGTAAGTATAATTTCATTACCGACAATTGCATCTACCCTATCAACTACTTTCTGTGCAAAACAATTGAGAGTGAAAAAGATGAATATGAAAAAAATGACTTTATTCATAGATGGATTTTAATTTTATTGTTTGCAATTGCATTTTGATAAAGTTCATCTTCTAACTGTTTCAAAAAAGATAATTTATTTCTGTTTAATATTATGTTTCTTATTCTTTCTTGCACTAGAGATAACGGGCTTGTACTTCCTTTTATTTGATGTTGATCTATAAATAAAAAGTACTTGCTACTATCAGAAGTATAAGTATAATATTTATTACTACTTAAATAATACGGCTCATTACTCACCTTTACAGGTAGCTTATCAGCAAATTTAGAAAAATAAACCCACTTTGTTTCTTCTAAATGATAATCTGAAGCAAATTGCCTACAGTACTCAATTAAATCTTCTGCATCTTCCTCTTTAGTAGAACGAAAAACCTTTGCTAAATTAGCTAATTTTGGAGCATCAATTGAAGTTTTTACATATCTACCTTTAAAGATATTTTCTTTTAACTCCATCTCGGGTAAGTTTTCATCATAATAATTTTGAATTTTTTCTTTACTGACAACAGTGTCAAAATTTTGCTTTATCAATTCTTGCTGATATGCATAAATCAATAAAGAATTTCTATAATCATTAATTCTATCCTCTACATCTTTAAGTGCATCTGTGAGATTCATCTCTGCTTGTGCTACCAATAGTTGTTTTTTAACCCAACTATCTATATAGCTTTGCACAAATGCCGCACTATCACTTTGTTCATTGGGTAAAGCTTTACTGATTTCAGAAAAGTATAGTTCTTTATCGTATAAAGTAACAAGAAGCTTATCATCTGAAGAAAAGCCCATACAAGCAGTAAAAATTAAGAAAATACTAAAAAGAAAAATGTGAGGCCTTTTCAAAACCATACTTACTTAATTAATGAATAAAGGATTGTCTGGTTAACCTTTACCTCATATTTTGCCTTTAATTCAGCAAGCCATTGATTTTCCAAATAAGCTTGAAAATCCGAAATTACTCTACCTTTGGTTTCAGATAGTTCTTTCTGCTCTGGAGGAATCACCTCTAAAACATCTACAATTATAATTGAGCCGTCATCACTTTTTATAAAATCACTAATACCAACTTTCCAAGCAGTCTGATTAAGAAATTCATTCTCATTTTTACTGAATTTTTTTGTGGTAACCTGCAAGTTTAATGGAGAAGTCAAATTCACTTTTTTAAGCACATCTTCATCGGTTAAGTATGGCATTCTGTGTCGCTTCTTTATTTGACGTAAAGTTTTCTTAGCAATATCCTCATCAATACAATTATAGATCTTAGCTTTCAACCTTTCTCCCCACATGTATTTTGCTTTATTAGTTTCAAAAAAGGATTGTAGTGCTAATGTGTCTTGAATGGCTTTTGTCCAAACCTTATCATCCATCAAATCAAAAAGCAAAATACCATCAGTGTATTCTTGTAATAAGGCTTTAAACTCAGGATATTTTTCTTCTAATCTGCTTCTTTCATAATCCAAACAGCTTTCACTAATAAACGCCTCATACAAGTCATTGAAATATGCTTGATGATGTTTATTTACTATAGTTTGATTGAGCAAGATGTAGGCAACAAAATCCGATTGTGTATAATATATTCCATCAAGTACAAATAAACTTCTTTTCAGTGTATTCGCTTTTTCACTACTCCATGTTCCAGCTGATAAGGTTTCGTCAATATATCTAGAAAGCTCATTCAACCTACTGTTATATGCTTTGAAGTTATATTCTTTCTTGATACTTGAAATGAGCGCTTTATCGCGTAAATTATTTCGAGAGTCTTGATAAACTTTCTTCTTTAAATCATCTTTTGCATCCTCAAAGGCAGGAATACTTCTCTTATCTAAAAGTTTGATAATATGCCAACCATAATCTGTCCTAAAAGGAGCTGACAGGTCACCTTTTTGCAGTAAGGAAAAAGCAACATCTTCAAATTGCTTGACCATTTTCCCAACTCCAAACCATGGAATATTTCCACCCTTAACAGCACTTGCTCTATCCTCTGAAAATTTTTCAGCTAATTGAGCAAAATCTTCACCATCTTTCAATTTTGATGCTACCTCATCAATCTTTGATTTGCTTGTAACAATAACCTCTTTTGAAGCACCCTTTGGTGTTTTAAACATAATATGAGCAACTTTTACCTCTCCGATTGCTTTCCGCTTATCATTTACTTTGACTAAATGATAGCCATATTTGGTTCGTATTGGCTTTGAGACTGTTCCAATTTCATTTTTATAAACTGCATTTTCAAAATCATAAACCATCATAAAAACTGTAAAATAACCCAAGTTTCCTCCATTGTTTACTGCTGATTTATCATCCGAATGTTGTTTTGCAGCTTGGGAAAAGTCCAAACCATTTATAATTTTATTACGAATAGAGACTGCTTTTTTATATACTTCTAATGTATCTGCTGGCAATGCTTTCTCAGGAACTGAAAACAAAATATGACTTGCACTTACATCTTGCTTCATTCTTTCATATGCTTCATTTATCAATTTCTCATCAAACTGATTATCACTCAGATAAGGTTTTGCCAATTGGTTGCGGTACATCTCAAGCTCATTCATAAATGCTTGATTGGTGTCATATTTTAGTGCCTTTGCTTCTTTTACTTTTAGTCGAAAATTGACAAAAAGCTGCATATATTCATTCAGATATGTTTTTGTTATAGCTGAATCGTTATGGTTATTTTTGTAAAAAATAGATTTGAATTCCTCTAAAGTTACATTTTCCTCTCCAACACTTAATATCACATCATCAGTTTGCGCAAATGATAAACTGTAAAATAAACTATATACAAATACCAACAAATATTTTTTCATTTTCATTTTTTGTTTAATTATTTTCTGCTATAATTTGGAGCTTCTCTTGTAATGGTCACATCATGCGGATGACTTTCAGTAACTCCAGCAGTAGTAATTTTAATAAAACTTGCTTTTGCCAAATCGGTAATATTTTTTGCTCCACAATAACCCATTCCTGCTCTTAATCCGCCTATCATTTGATGTATTACTTCAGATAGCGTACCTTTATAAGCAACCCTACCTACAATACCTTCAGGCACTAATTTTTTAGGATCAGTCTCTCCAGTTTGAAAATACCTATCTTTTGAACCCTCTTGCATAGCATCTACTGAACCCATCCCTCTAAATGTCTTGAATTTTCTACCTTCAAATATGATGGTTTCTCCAGGGGCTTCTTCCACTCCAGCAATTAAGGATCCAAGCATCACTGTACTAGATCCAGCAACTAAAGCTTTTACAATATCTCCAGAGTATCTTATACCTCCATCCGCAATAACTGGAACATTTTTCTTTTTTGCAACTTCATTTACATCAAGTAAGGCGGTAAGCTGAGGAACACCTATACCAGCTATAATTCTAGTAGTACAAATAGATCCAGGTCCTATCCCTACCTTAATGGCATCTGCACCAGCTGCAATTAAAGCTTTTGCTGCTTTTGCAGTCGCAATATTTCCAACAACAACATCTAATTTTGGAAATTCAGATTTTATCTTTTTCAAAAGATCAATAACACCCTTTGAATGCCCGTGAGCAGTATCGATTATTATGGCATCTACAGAAGCTTGTACGAGTGCAGCTACTCTCTCACAAGCGTCTTTAGTAACACCAACGGCGGCAACAACCATTAGTCTGCCGTATCTGTCTTTACAAGCATTTGGACGCATCCTATTTTTAATAATATCTTTGAAAGTAATCAGGCCAACCAATTCATTCTTCTTATTTACTACTGGCAATTTTTCAATTTTATTTTCTTGTAGAATTTGTTCTGCATTATCTAAATCGGATATTTCAGTAGTAATAATGTTATCTGTAGTCATTATCCTTTTTATCGGTAGACTTAAATCTTTCTCAAATCGCAAATCTCTGTTGGTAATTATGCCAACTAATTTATTTTTGTGATTAACTACAGGAATTCCACCAATACTATGCTCTTGCATGATTTTGAGCGCATCTCCAACAATTGCATCTAATGGTAAAGTAACAGGATCTAAAATCATCCCACTTTCTGAACGTTTCACCTTTCTAACTTCCTTGGCTTGATCTTCAATACTCATATTTTTATGTAAAACACCTATACCACCCTCTTGAGCAATAGCAATTGCCATAGTAGCTTCAGTTACTGTATCCATAGCAGCTGAAACAACAGGGATATTCAGTTTTATATTTTTTGTAAAATAAGTAGCCGTATTTACACTAGAAGGAAGAACTTCAGAGTAATCAGGAACAACCAACACATCATCATAAGTAAGACCTTCTGCTATATTTACTCTTTTTGTTGACATATTCCTTTTTTAAAAATTGTGTGCAAAAATAGTTAAAATATCAGTTCAAAATACAAAAAAAAGTCCCAAAATCGGGACTCTTATTTTTATGAATTTGGATTTATCGTACCAGGCTTACTATATCTGTTTTTTCAGTTAAATTGCCAACTCCATTAATATACTGTACATGATAGACATAATTCCCATTCTGCACTACCTTACCTTCATAAGTACCATCCCATCCTTTTGCAGGATCATTAGTTTGGAAAATCTCATGCCCCCATTTATCGTAAATGGTAAATGAGTAGCCAATCTCCGAAACAAAGGAAGTGACTGGATGAAAAATCTCATTGTGTTCATCATCATTAGGCGTGAAAGTATTAGGCACGACCAATATTGGAAGTTGAGAAACACAACTGATATTAGAAAGACTTCTTTCGACAAAACCATAAGGATTAGTATT
>MDTB01214325.1_pt1 | contig 42696 bp, 40 predicted proteins | sample 811161 | NCBI WGS metagenome assembly MDTB01 (sample SAMN05326650, study PRJNA326480) | marine metagenome | isolation source: seawater | place: Mediterranean Sea | collected 2009 | reverse complement strand
CGAACTCGGTCGTGAAGGCCTCCAGCGCCGATGGTACTTAGTCTTAAGGCTTGGGAGAGTAGGACGCCGCCTATTTATTAATATCAGCTTTATATTTATAAACTAAAAAATTATTTAATTAATACTTTTATATGAAACTCTAATATACCCTATATATTAATATGTAATAGGATTATTTATATGAAAGATAAATTCTTTATTACAATACTTCTCTCAATTAGTGGATTAATTGGTTTATTTTCATCTATTTATATAATCAATTACGATTATATTTATGCATTCCAAGAAATACTAAGCTTTTCCAAAAAAACAATTTACCTCGATTACTTTCCATTTGTTGGCATAGGAAACCCATTGTTTCTTGGATCAATATCAACTATTTTTACAAATAAAATTTATTTCATTTTTGTTGTTTCTTTTATTGTTAATTCACTATTTACTCACATTTTTTATAAAATAACTTACTTTATAACAAATAATAAAATTTATTCATTTTGTGCTGGAATATCTGGGGCTCTATGGTTCGCTACAAATTTTGGTTTAGTATTTTACCAAGACTATATGTCTTATTATTTTTTTTTGTTGGCTGTTTATTTTTCTTTTAAAAGGAAAGAGATTGTTTATGTTTTTTTAACTTCACTTTTACTGGTTACTAGTTTTCATTTTAAAAACTCCATTGGACTAATAATAATATCTGTATTTTTTTTAGTAGATTTTTTAATTATTAATGAAGAATTGAAAATAAAAACTAAAATTAAAACTTTTATTTATTTTAATATTACCTTTATTATATCATTATTATTAATCTATCTATTTTTTGATTTCAAAAATTACTTTGAATATACTTTTAAAATATTACTCACCGAAGGAACATCAAGAATAAAAGATTATAATGAGTATGACTCAAATAATATTTTCTTTTTGTACATTTATGAAATTCTCTACAATCTTATAGTTCCATATAAAATTAATCTTGTCGAAGCTTTTCTTGAAAAAAGTATTGGAAGAATACTGTTTATTCCTTTTATCTTAATTTTTTATTTTCTAGTTTTTATAAGCTTATATTATCTAATTAAGATAATCAAAAGATTATTTATTGGCAATCACGTCAAAACTTTTTATTTTATTTTTACATCCTCTTTTCTTATCAGCGTTGTAGCTGGAAGAGATTTTACTCAACTAACCCTTGGAATTCCAATAGTTACTTTCACCACTCTATTTTTTTTATTAAATAATAAAAATATTATATTTATATATTTTTTAACATTTTTGTTTATATCAACAAATTTTTTATACAAATATTACCATTCAAGTTTTTATAAGAATATTTACAATAACCCAATTACAACCAAGGAGATTGAACCTTTATACTTTTACAATCTGAAGGCTCAAATTAATACTCAACAATTACTAAATGCCTATAACTTTATTAATCTAAATAATATAAAAGAGGTGTTATATTTAGGCCATAACGCCAAAATTATTTCTTTTCTAAATGGTGAACAAGGTTTAGAGTTTGACTCTTATTTTCATTATAATATGTCTAAACATCAAGACCGTTTTACTTATGATTGCAAAATTAAAGGACTTTCAAATTGTGAGCTTTATTTAATTAATCATGTTAATGATTTAGATACGAGATACATCTTATTATCAGATAATTTTTATAGAGATGTAATGAGTAACTTTAATTTACTTATCAAAGAAAATTATATAGAAATTTATAAAGATGAACAAATATCACTTTTTGAAAAAAAATAAATTATTAAATTACATATTAGTTTTTACCTTTTGTATTTTAATTATTGGTTATTTTAATTTTGATAAATTTTCAAAAAAAAACGTTCAAAAAATACAAAATCAAGACATATCCACAATCTCTACTTCAAACTATACAATATCAACTGATCTAATTAATTTAAATTTTTTTAAAAGATATGGCTCATTAGATTTTGTAAACAATGAGTTAATTTATGTTGATCCTAATGGTATTATTTACAAGTTTTTGAATAACGATCAACTTAAAATAATTTCAAATGAACGATTAAATACAAATTTAGATTTATTTAAATTATCTGTTGATCCCTCTGAAGTGTTTATTGATGGTTTTGCTGTAAAAGATTCTATGTATCTTGAAAATATCCAGACCATATTTGTTAGTACTATATTTTATAAACCTAAGGAAGATTGTTATGTTCTTTCAATTTTATCTAAAAAATTATTTAAACAAGGATACAATTTTATAAGTGAAGATTGGGATAAGATTTTTGAAACAAGTCCTTGCCTAAAAATTTTCACTACAGATCCACCATTTGCTGTAGCATCCTCTGGAGGTAGGTTAGCTTCCCTATCCGATGAGGAGATACTTTTGTCAGTCGGTGATTTTTATCATTATGAAGGGGGAAAATTTACTGACCTATCATCTAATCTCTCAAATGACTATGGTAAAATCTTAAAAATAAATATTAATGATAAATCTAAGGAAGTTTATAGCTATGGACATAGAAATCCTCAAGGGTTAGCTTTAAAAGATAATATTATTTTTTCTACAGAACATGGGCCAGAAGGTGGGGATGAGTTAAACTTAATAATCAATGATGGATTTTACGGCTACCCCCTATATTCAGAAGGTACTTATTATGGTGAAAGAAAATGGGTCAAAAAATCATCAGAAAATCCAAGTCAAATAAATCCTTTTATGTCATGGACTCCTGCGATTGGTATTTCTAACCTTATTTTCTTAAATAACGTTCAGTTTCCTCTTTGGGAAAATAATCTTTTAATTACAAGCCTAAGGGGCAAATCTTTATTTCGTTTAAAATATAATAAAGATAGAGTTTATTATATTGAAAAAATATTTGTAGGTTACAGAATTAGGGATATCGTTCAGAATAATTTAAATGGAAATATTTACTTATTAACAGACCCACAAGGGGCTGATGAAAAAACACATATTATAAAAATACAAATTGAAAAATAGTAATTTATTTCTTTAAAAATAATTTTATTAAACCAAATAATGAATTTACAACCAGATTTACACTTACATTACTTTTCCCTCTCTCACGATTTATAAATATTGTAGGTACTTGATTAATTTTATAATTTTTTTTACTTATAACCTTTAGGATTTCAGAAAGCACTATAAAGCCATCACCAATTTTACCACATCGCCTTACTATTTCATGTACAGCTCGTTTAGAATATAATCTATAACCATTAGTATAGTCTGAAACAGGAACTCTTAATAAAATGTAAGCAAGTTTATTTGCCAAAAAAGATAATACCCTTCTGGATATACTCCAATTTATTATTTTACTACCCTTCATATATCTACTTGCTATTAAAAGATCAACTTTATTAATTTGAAAATAATTTATTAAATCCTTTAATTGATTAGGGTTATGTGAAAAATCAGCATCCATTTCTATGAATAAGTCAAAATTATTTTTTGAAATTAATGCTTCATTCAGGCCATGTAATACAGCAGAACCCCTTCCTTTATGATTTAATCTGTGAATATATGTATTATTTTTTGAATTATACTTAACTAAATCCCTAATATTATCTTTAGGACTATCATCTATTACAAATATATAGCAGTTTGGAATATTATTTCTAATATCAATTAATAGTTTTTCAATATTTTCATATTCGTTGAAAGTGGGTATAACAATAGCCAAGTTTCTCATGTTATTTATAAAGAGTATTAAGTTGATATTTGAAATTAATTTTATGCAAAATACTATTTTAATAAGATAAACTTCATAATATTAAATTCATCAATTCTTGTATAGTTAAATAATTTAATCATTATACCTCAACAATAAGTGACACAATATAATTGTTACTTAGGTATCTTATAATTTCTAAGCTTAGTTTTTTGTTTACATATTAATAATTTGTAATAAAAATACTATACAATCATGAAAGCTAATTTTTATAAAAGAGAAGATATTTTAACAACCGACATTCGTCTAAAAATTAATAATCTGCAAAATTTAAATAATTTTAGACCGTTTTTAGATTTATTTGCCATATACTTCAGCACAATTATACTTGTATATTTATCGATAAGACTTTCATATCAATTTTCTTTCTATTTTTATTTACCTTTAATTTTTTTTATAGCTGGAAGACAAGGGGCATTATTACAGCTTATTCATGAAGCATCTCACAGGCTTATAAACTCAAATATCAAAATAAATAATTTTTTTGGTGAGTATCTTACTAGCCTACTTGTAGGTGTTAATTTTAATGGCTATAAAGAAGGACACCAAAAACATCATACAAATACGGCTACACCATATGAACCTGAAGCAGACTCTGATAAGTATTTACTTGTAGATTTTAAAAACCCAAAAATTTACTTTCTTTTTTTGAAAGATATTTTAGGCATATCTGCACTTAAGATATTCTTTGCATATAGTCCTAATAAAAAAAACCCAAACAATTCAAGTGATAAACTCTTAAATAAATTATTTTTTATATTTAAATTATCTCTTATCCAGTTAATAATTTTATCTTTTTTTCAATTTAATATAATAAATTATATTCTTTTTTGGATTTACCCTGCTGTTGGACCTCACATGTTCCTAATGCGTATTAGGGGAATTGCTGAGCATGGACTTGGAAAGAAAATGGGATATAAAATAGAAACCCCTTCCGAGGGTTTGTATTTTACAAGATCATTTCTTACTCCTAAGAATGAATACAAATTTCCTTTCATAGCATTAACAGAGAAACTACTAATTGGAAGTTTGGATGTTTATTATCATCATGAACATCATTTGGCTCCAAAAGTTCCATACTATAATTTAAAAAAAGTACATGAATTATTAGGTGAAAATATAGAAAACAAGATAGATGCAAAAATATATGAGAAGGGTTATTTTTCTGCCGCTTTTAGTACTATAAAAGTACCTGAGGAAGAATTAGCATAATCATAAAATTTGAATAGTTCTTATCTAATTACTGGAACTACTAGCGGGATAGGCAAAAATCTTCACGAATTACTTTTATCAAAAAATAATAAGGTTTTAACTATAAATAGAAAAAAATCAGACATAATTGAGTCCGACACTAATTTTAATATTGAGATAACTAATTTCGAGGAAGTTTTCAATTTTTTGAAGAATTTAAAGAATGAAAATAACATACCAAATGTCTTTGTATTAAATGCTGGAATAAATATATTTGATAATCAATTTTTTTTTCAATTGAAGATTTTAAAAAGTGTTTTGATACTAATTTTTACGGTTCAATGAATTTTGTTAGTGCTGTTGAAAAACTATCTATTAAAAATGTTTGTTTTGTAATTATGTCTTCTACTTCAAATATAATTCCTAATCCTGCGGCGTTAGGATATTTCAGTAGTAAGTTTATACTAAGTGAAATTACTAAATTTCTATCAAGAGATAACTCTTATAAAAATGTTATTCTTGGCCCTGTGAAAACACAAATTTCAAGAAATATAGGTCAACCAAAAGGTATGGCAAAAAAAATATTCAATTATCTAGCCGTATCTCCAGATATAGCAGCAAAAGAAATCTATAATTTTATTAATCATAAAAATCGTAATAGACTTTTTTATACTAAAAAGTCACTCATTTTTTATAGATTAGTGCGTATTATATTAATTTTCTTTCCTAAAATTTACAAAGGGGGAAAAGAAATTTAAATTAAAATTCCTTTAAGATATTTAATAAAGTTACTTTTTTTAATGTAGTTTTCATGTCCTAATATATTTACTTTAAGACTTCCAGCAATATTGCCTACCAAAGATACTATAGAATTATTTGAGCCCAACTTTGAAAAACATGAGGCTAAAGAAATAAATGCATCTCCAGCTCCCATAGTGTCTACAGCATTAGAAGTTAAAGTTGGCAACGAATTTATATCCTTTTCTTCTTTTGAAAAGCTTTTTGATCCATCTTTACCACATGTTATCACTAGGTTTTTAAAATTATTTTTTTTATTGATATTTTTAATTATCTTGTCCAAATCATCTAATCTCTTTTTTGTTCCTAATCTTAATTCATTATGGTCAATACAAAGAAGGTCAGCTTTTGAATATTTTGTAAAAAGGTTAAACCCATTATTACCACTATTAGTTTGAACATTTAATGCTAAGTATTTACTTTTATTTTGAATAATTTTAATAAAGTTATCATCCAAAAAACCATGACCAAAATCTAATACAATTACTATGTCATAATCCTTTATTTTTGTTTTTAAAAAAGATTTCATCTTTAATTTAAATTTATTAGTATTTAAAGTTTGCAACTGATCATATGTTTCAAAAAGCTTTTTATTAAAATGATTACTTATATATCTTGTTTTAGTTATGGATTTATTAAATCTATCATCATTAATTTTTAAAATTTTATAATTTTTATTATTTATTTTATTAATTGTTCTAAAATCATCAATATTAGTTAGTACATCTACTTTTTTACAAAATTCCTGTAAATGTTTAGCTGCTGCTATTACACCACCGTAATATTTTTTTTCAGATTTTATTAATGTTGAAATAATATCCTCCTTAGGGGGCTTGCCCACACCCTCAATAAATTTATAATTATCTATTATTGTTTCTCCAATAAATAATACTTTAAATCTATTTACCATTGAAATACCTTCAATAATTTCATCATAAACTTTATTAAGACTTTTTTTAAAAATTCTATTCAATCCTTCTTTTTTTTCTGGAACTAGTATATTTAAAAGTTTTGAGGAACTAAAAGTAATTTCATCTGTGTAAATTATTCTTCCTCCATTTTTTTCAACTGTATCTACTTCTTTAGAAATATTTCCAGTAACATCTTTCTCATGACTTTTATATTCATGACCCTTTCCATAAAAATGAGGTTTTATTGTATTAATTAAATTAATTGAAGTTTCGTACTTATTAATAATAATAAAATCTACAAAATCGTAACTAGATAACATTTCAGCTCTTAATCTTTCATTAAAGACTGGTTTATCTGGTCCTTTATTTACAAAATTATCTGCAGTAATAGATACAATTAAAACATCAGATTTTTTTTTACACTCTTTAAAATGTCTTATATGCCCAATATGTATTAAGTCAAAGACACCATGACAAAGACAAATTTTTCTTTTCATTTTTTTTAATGATAGAATTTTTTTACTTAGATCATTTATATTGATTAATTTTTCCATTGATATAACACTATTACATACTTTTTTATGAAAAAGAAAGATACTATTTTAATAACTGGTGGTGCTGGTTTTATTGGTAGTCATTTAGTTGAGCGCCTAATTGCTAAATATAAGATTATAGTTATTGACAATTTATCTTCTGGTAAAATAGAAAATTTAAAACCCCTTTTAAAGAAAATTAAATTTTATAAAGTTGATTTATCCAATATCAATTTTATGGAGCACTTAAAAAATGTTCCAAAAATTGACTATATATTTCACTTAGCTGCGTTAGCCGATATAGTTCCCTCTATACAAAATCCTATCAATTATGTAAAATCGAACATATTAGCTACTTATAATGTTTTAGAATTAGCTAAATCAAAAAAAGTTAAAAAAATTATATATAGTGCCTCATCTTCTTGTTACGGTTTAGCTTCCGTGGTGCCCACAAAGACGTCATCTAAAAAAGATCCTCAGTATCCTTATGCCCATACAAAATATATCGCAGAACAAGCAATATTACATTGGTCTAAAGTTTATGATACAAAATATCTTTCTTTTAGGTTTTTTAATGTATATGGTCCAAGAGCCAGAACGAATGGTACTTATGGTGCTGTTTTTGGTACATTTCTGGCTCAAATTTTAAATAAAGTACCTATAACAATTGTAGGTAATGGTAAGCAAAAAAGAGATTTTGTTTATATATCGGATGTTGTTGACTTATTAGAAAAGTCATTAAAATCTAAGATGGTTAATAAGATATATAATGTTGGCTTTGGAAAGCCAAGGACAATTAATGATTTAGTAAAAATGCTTAACTATAATAATAAAGAGTATATTCCCAAAAGACCTGGGGAACCATTAGTTACTCATGCCGAAATTTATAAAACTAAAAAAGATTTTAATTGGTCTCCAAAAATTACATTAGAAATGGGAGTTAAGTTAATGATATCTAATATTAACTATTGGAAAGGGGCACCTGTTTGGACGAAGAAAAAAATTAAAGAAGCAACTAAAGTTTGGTTTGAAAAATTAGGGTAATATGTATTTTAAAAATTTACTAAGTTTAATTGAAAATGCTTCTGTTACTTCAAGTAATCTAGAAATAAAAGAATTTAATAGTATAAATAAAATTCCTATTTTTTTGGAACAAAAAATTAAATTATTTAAACCTTATAATAAAATAATACTAATTGGTAATGGTGGTAGCTCAGCAATTTGCAATCACTTAGCTAATGATTTTAATAAAAATGCTGGTATTAAATCTCTTTCATTTTCTGATAGTGCATCATTAACTTGCTTGGCAAATGACTATGGATATGAAAACATATATCTTAAATCATTAGAGTATCATTCACTAAGTGGAGATATCCTTTTTGCAATATCGAGCTCAGGACAATCTGAAAATATCTTAAAAGCCACTCGTTATGCAAATCAAAATAAATTAACCACTATTACTTTTTCAGGATTCAATAGAACTAATCCACTTAGGTCTTTAGGAGATCTAAATATATTTATTGACAATGATAAATATGGCTTTGTTGAACTATGCCATTTTAATATTTGTCATTTTATATTAGATTATTTTTCTTAATTATGAAAATTCTTATTACCGGTGCAGGAGGATATGTTGGATCAGAGCTAGTTAGATATTTAACGAATAATACAACATATGAAATAATTGCATATGACTTATTTATATATGAGAAAAATATTTTCTCTGACATCAAAAGCAATAAATTAAAAATTTTTACTGGTGATATAAGAGATAAAAACTTATTAAATGAAGCTTTGACAGATGTCGACATTTGTATACATCTAGCATGCATATCTAATGATCCAAGTTTTGATTTAAATCCTAGTTTAGGTAAATCAATTAATTATGATTGTTTCTCATCAATAATTAAATTATGTAAGAAAAATGGAATAAAGAGATTTATCTATGCATCATCTTCTAGTGTTTACGGAATAAGTGATAAGATTAATGTTGATGAAAACTCCCAAAAAAATCCTTTAACAGACTACTCTAAATATAAATTGCTATGTGAAGAAATCTTATTGAATGAATTAAATGATAATTTTCATGGAATCATAATAAGGCCAGCAACAGTTTGTGGTTTTTCCAAAAGATTAAGATTAGATTTAGTTGTAAATATTTTTGCATCTCATGCCTACTTTAATAAAAAAATAAATATTTTTGGTGGTGACCAACTTAGGCCAAATATAAATATTAAAGATATGGTCAGAGCTTATGAAGTACTTATTGAACTCGATTATGATCATTATAATGGCTCTATTTATAATTGTGGATATGATAACTTATCTTTAAATGATATTGCAGGTCTTGTTATTAAAAATATGGAAGAATATATTGAAGTTAATAATACATTAACAGATGATAATAGGTCTTATCATATTTCCAGTGATAAAATTAAAAAAGAAATTAACTTTGTACCAAAATTTGATATCAACGATGCTGTTCAAGACCTATTCCAAAATTTTCAATCTATTAAAAACCCATTTAAACTAGAAAAATATTTTAACATCAAATTAATGCAAAATATTAATTTAAAATAGTATGCTAGATAATATTTATTTCCAAATGTCTAAAATAAGAATTTTCGAAGAAACACTTAGTAATTATTATAAGTTTCAAAATATGAGAAGTCCTATTCATTTATCAATTGGACAGGAGTTATCTCCATCTATTTTTTCCCAATTGATTACTTCCAAAGATAAAGTTTTCTCTACACATCGAAATCATGCTCATTATCTTGCTTTTGGTGGGATTATTAATGATATGTTACTAGAATTATATTCAAAGTCTGGTGGCCCTACTGACGGCAGAGGAGGTTCAATGCATTTATTTCATAAAAATAAAAACTTAATGTTATCTTCTCCAATAGTTGGTAGCTCTATCCCAATTGGTGTTGGTTATGCGCTCTCTGAAAAAATATCTAATACAGACTCAATATCAATAGTTTATATGGGTGAAGCAGCAACTGAGGAGGGTGTATTTCATGAAAGTGTAAATTTATCATCAATTTTTGAAATACCAGTTTTATTTATTTGTGAAAATAATTTTTTTTCTGTCTACACCTATATTGAAGATCGTCAAAAAAAAATAGATAGAAACTATGAAAATTTTTATGGAATTAAGGAATTTAAAATTAAAACTGGCAATATAATGACAAATTTATCTGTTTCTAAAAAGGCATTCGAATATGTTAAAAAATCAAAAAAACCGGCTATTTTAAATTTAAATACATATAGATTTATTGAACATTGTGGTCCATCTCAAGATGATCACTTAAATTATAGAAATAAAAATGAATTACAGTTTTGGAGAAAACAAGACCCTCTTATAAACATAAAAAAATACATAGATAAAAGTAATTTAAAAAAGATTGATAAAAAAATTGACAGATTTCATAAGAAAATTATTAAAAATTTTGAAAAATTTGAAAAAACAAACACTAATATAATTAACAAATTCAAAAAAATTGATATTTATGCCAAATAATATCTCATCAACAGAAATTATGTTAAAGACTAATGAGTTTTTTTTATCTAAATATAAGAAATCTATTTTTTTTGGAGAAGGAATTAATGACCCAAAAGGCATTTTTGGTACTACTTTAAACCTCTATAAAAAATTTGAAGATAGAGTTTTAGAATGCCCAATTTCAGAAAATGGATTTACTGGATTAGCTATAGGAGCTGCCTTAAATAAATTTATTACATGTGTTATTCACCAAAGAGCTGATTTTTCTTTACTTGCTTTGGAGCAGGTAATAAATAATGCTGCCAAAACATATTTTATTTCTGCTGGTCAATACTCAGTTCCAATTACGATTAGATGTATAATTGGTAGGGGGTGGGGGCAGGGACCTCAGCATTCACAGTCACTCGAGAATTTGTATGCTTCTATTCCTGGATTAAAGGTTGTAATTCCTTCGACACCTAAAGATTTTGGGAAATTATATTTAGCATCTTTACTAGATCCAAACCCAGTAATTTTTCTAGAGCACAGATGGTGTCATTATAATTATACTAATGTTGCTAATAATTATTTTGAGAAATTATTCAAATCTAAGCCGATTATAAAAAACAAATTTTTAAAAAAAGGTCAAAAGGCCACTGTCGTTAGTAATTCTTATAATACGATAGTAATATTAAATATTATTAAATGGTTAAAAATTAAATGGAAAGTCGATCTAGATATTGACTTTATTGATATGAAATATTTGGACCACAATGATAAAAATATCTTAAAATCTGTATCTAAAACTAGCCAATTATTTATTTTTGATTTAGGGCATAAGTACATGAATTTTGGTTCAGAAATTATAGCCAATTTAGCAAGATCTAATCCTAAAATATTTAAAAAAAAAATATATCATTATGGACTTCCTTTTTATCCTACACCCAGTTCAAGATATTTAGCTAAAAATTATTACATTGATTTTTCTGATTTTATTCATAAATTATTGACTCTAGAAAATATACTCACATTAGTAAAAAGAAAAATTATTAATGATTTTAATCAAAATATTGGTAAATTTTCTGATAGCCCCTCTAATGATTTTAAGGGACCATTTTAAAATGAAAGTTAGATATTCATACTTACCTCAGCAATTTAATGATTGTGAAGATTTATGGGATAAATTAAAGAAATTTGTTGCTACTGGTGATTTTACCTTAGGTAAAGAACTTGAAATATTTGAAAAAGACTTTGCAAAATTAATAGGTACTAAATTCGCAATTGGTGTTAACTCAGGTACAGATGCAATCAAACTATCATTAAAATCCCTTGGTTTAGTTCCAGGTGACAAAGTGATTACCTCTGCTAATACATTTGTTGCTACGGTTGGTGCTATAAATGAGATAGGTTGTGTGCCAATTTTTACTGATGTAGATGATACCTTTTGCATTGATACTAATAAGTTAGATCAAATTGATCTGGTTGGAGTTAAAGCGATAGTTCCAGTTCACTTCTCAGGCTATGTCACTAGAATGGATGAGATTATAAATTTTGCAACAAAACATAATTTAGTTGTTGTTGAGGATGCATGTCAGTCTATCTTAGGTGAATATAAAGAAAAAAAAGCTGGCACATGGGCTTCCACAGGGTGTTTCTCTTTGCATCCTTTAAAGAATATTAATGTATGGTCCGACGGTGGAGTGATAACTACAAATGATCAGGTATTATTTGAAAAACTTAAATTATTGAGAAACCATGGTCTTTCTGATCGAGATCATGTAGATATTTTAGGGTATAACTCAAGATTAGATACATTCCAATCAATTGTTGGAAGTTGGCTGCTTCCCCAAGCTAAAGATATTGCTAATAAAAGAATAGAAAACGCCAATTATCTTGACATTCTTTTATCATCTATAAATCAAATTAAAATACCAAAAAGAATATCAGAAATTAAGACTGTTTATCATTTATATATGGTCTTTGCAGAAAAAAGAGATGAATTATTGAAATATTGTATTGGTAATTCTATCGAAGCTAAGATTCACTATCCTGTACCAATGTATAGGCAGAAAGCTGTCAATCATCTGAATCATAAAAAAGGCGACTTCCCTGTTACCGATTTCCATGCTGAAAATTTAATAAGTTTTCCAATTGACCAACATATTACAAAAGATGAATTAGATTTTATATTTGAGACAGTAAAGAATTTCTATGGTTAAGGTTCCTTATGTTGATTTATCGCAACAATATTTAGAAGATAGACAATCTTATATCAAAATTTTTGACTCTGTATGCAAATCAGGTTCATTTGTTGGCGGGGCATTTATAAAAAAATTAGAAAATAAGATATCAAAAATTTTAGATACAAAATATTGTTTAACACTTAATTCAGGAACTGACTCTCTAGTCCTATCACTGTATGCGCTAGGAATTAGAAAAAATGATGAAGTTATAACTGTTCCAAATTCTTTTATAGCTACAGTTTCTGCTATCATGCACATAGGGGCAAAGCCAATTTTTGTAGATGTTAATGAAGACCAAAATATTGATGTCAGCAAAATAGAGGCAAAGATCACAAAAAAAACTAAGCTTATTTTACCAGTACATTTAACTGGTAGAGTTTCAAACATGAGCGATGTAATGAAAATAGCTAATAAATATAAATTACATGTTATTGAAGATGCAGCTCAATCATTTTTATCAAAAGTAGATGATAAATATGCAGGTACTTTTGGGAATATAGGTTGTTTTTCTCTTCACCCGTTGAAAAATTTTAATGCCTTTGGCGACTCAGGATTTATTGTTACAAATAATAGAAAAATCTATGAAAAAATAAAACTACTCAGAAATCATGGATTAAATGAAAAAAATGATTTAAAAGAATTTGGCTATGTTTCAAGAATGGATAATATTCAAGCTGCCTTAGTGCTCCAAAATTTTAAAAGAATTAATAATATTATTAAAATAAGAAGAAGAAATGCTAATTTTTTTTGTAAGTATTTAACAAAGAAAATATTAATAAATTATGAAAAGCTTAATCAGTACAATACTTACCATACATTTGTCATACAAGTTAAAGATAGATTAAAATTACAAAAATATTTACTAACAAAGGGGATTGAAACAAAAATCCATTACCCATATTTAATTAATTATATGAAAACATTTACAAAGAATAATTTTAATAAAGATACACCTAATGCTTTATTTCAGAAAGATAGAATTTTATCTTTGCCTATTCACCAATATTTATCCCAAAAACAATTGCAGTACACTGTCAAAATAATTAATTCTTATTATGATTCATGACTCTATTTCTTTTATAGTACCATGTTATAATGAAGAATTAAAAATTAAGTCAACACTAAATACCATTTTAGATACAATAGCCAAAAATAATTTTTTTAAATATCAAATTATTTTCATTGATGATTGTTCAAAAGATAAATCTTATGAAATATTGTTATCTTTAAAAAAACATAATAAAAATATTATAATAACCAAAAATTCCTACAATAAAGGTTTTGGAGGATCATTTTTACAAGGACTAAATTTCGCAGAGATGAAATATTGTATGTTGCTTCCTGGAGATAACGCTCATTTAGAAAAAGATATATCATTAATGATTAAAAAAATTAAAAATAATGATTTTGTCATTACTTATTATACAAATTCTAAAGACAGAATTTATTCAAGATATTTGTTTACAAGAATCTATACACCTTTTCTTAATTTAATATATGGAACTAAAATTCCATATTTTAATGGTATAAATATTTATAGAACATCAATTCTTAAAAAACTAGACATAAAAAATACATCTTTTTCCTTTCAAATTGAAATTATCTTAAATTTCCTCTTTTTAAAAAAAAAATATACGATTGTTCCAACATTTCTTAATGAAGATAAAAAAAAACATTCAATTTCAAAGGCTTTTTCTTTGAAAAATATCTTTTTAGTTTCTAAGGAAATAATCAAATTGTTTATTAAGTTTAGATTATTAAAAAGACTTTGACATCTATATTCATACTTACCTATTTATTTCTACTTATTATTTTAAGTAAGATATTCATTTCTAAGCAACCTTTTATAAGTATTTTTTTTATTTTTTTTATACTTGGTATTTTAATATTTTTTTTAGCTAAATTATTTAAATATGATATCAGTTTATTAATTTATTCTATTATAACCTTTCAAATATTAATTTGTTATCTATTAACAATCGGTTTGAAATCCATGTCAAGTCCTAGTGAGTATATTTTTAATATTTTAAATGCTAATAAAAAAAATTATGTTTCAAAAGATGATTTAATTAATGATTTAAAAGTTAAAAAAATTATTGATATTAGAATTAATGACTTAATTAAACAAAATATTATAATTTATAATGATGAAATTTATCGACTTTCTCTATATGGCAAATTAATATTCTTTTTTTTCAACTTTTTATCCAAAATAACAAAAATAAAAGTTCGAGGCTGATGTATGTTTTTAATTTATAATATTATTATTTATTTAATTTTTAATATATTAATTTATCAAATCATTGGCCCTAAATACAAATATCCTTTTAGGCTGGCTGAAATACTCACATTATTTTTTTCTATATTAGTATCATTTTTAATACATCATGAATTTATAGATAGGTTTTTTTTATGTGTAATTTCAGCATTATTTTTATTTTATATTTTATTCCATATTTTTAATATGATTCAAACTTCACCGAGAGTTAAATTAATTAGTATTATTGGTTCACAAAGAAATATTAATAAAAAAACACTATATAAAATCTATGATTACGACAATATTATCAACAATAGATTAGAAAGGATGAAAAGTACTTGTCAAATTATTGTAAATTCTCAATCTAAAATAATTCTTTCTAATAAGTCTAATATATCTAAATTTATATATGTTATTCTTATTTTTATTAAAAAATTTCTTTAAGATTTTATACAATTATAAATAATTATAAATAATTATAAATCATACTTTTTTTAACCATTTCTATTTTTATTTTCATCTATTTTATTTACTTTAATATTTACTTAATTAACTTGTTTTGTTAATAAATCTTTATTAATTTAATTAAATATCTTTATAAAAAAAAACCTTTTAGATAAATCATTATGCTATTATTAAAAAATGTTATGTTATTTGCAAATGTTGCACCTGCAGGGATTATCGTGTTTCCTATTATTAGGAAAGCTATAATTAATTCTTGTTCAATTTTTTGAAAATTCTTTAAGTTATCTATTATATAAACAAACAAACAAGGCAATATTAATGAAACGTATTTTGTTGTATCTGCTCCAAAAAAAATATTGGCTAATATTCCAAATAATATCAATATAAAAAAAATTATGTTCTCTAATTTTAAGTTTCTAATTAAAATCAGTATGCTTATTATCCAAATACTTTTAAAAGCTATAAATATACCAAATATTAGAAATTTAGCTTGATCCAAAATAAAGTTATTCTCTTTTATTCTCCATAATATCTCTCTAATTATTATAGGCATGTTTTCACTATTTTGATAAAAACCTACTTCACCAACTTCAATTTTATGAAAATTGTTAGGAAAATATCTATTTAAAAATTCTAATATAAGATAACAAATTACATATATTGAGAAATATAAAAATATATTCATTACAATTTTTGGTATAGATAAGATCTTGTAATTTTTGTAATAAATCATTAACGGCATAAAAAAAATGAATGATGGGTGTGTCAATAAAGTTAGTAAACAAAAAATTGACGAATTCACTGAATTTTTACTAGTTAGGTATAAAAGTTGAAAATAGATACCACAAATTATAAAATAGATTCCGTAACTAAATACATGCAATATTGAAAAGGTTTGTATGAATGAAAGTAAAATTAAAATTGTCTTTTTAGAGTTATATTCTTTTTCCTTACAAATATTAAAAATCTTATTAATGATTAAAAATACAAATACATAATTTAACACAACTGCTATTGTAATATGTTCAATATAAGTAATTTTATTTAATATAAATGTGAAAATACTATGAGTTATTCTTAAACTAAAATCATTAATTAATAATGGATTTAAAAACTTATCATAATAAAGTTTTAGATGTTCAGCTTCATATATTTTATTATCAAATCCAAAAACTATTAATGTAATAAAAAAAATAACAAAAGGAATTTTAATGTTATTTATAAATTTCACTGATGACTATAAGAAATTAACGTGTAATGGCTCTTCACCCATAGGTCTAGGAATTTTTTCAACTCCTTTAATATGCTTATCTAGGGCCTCACTTACATAATGTTGAATAGGTAATGTCCCCATCATATTTTGGGCATCAAAATAAGGAGAAGCTAAATAATTCATTATTTCTTTATACCTGTCTGATTTGAATATATCTTTGAATTTTTCGTCAACAAAATTACCAATATGAAATTTTGAGTATCTTGCATTAAAAAACATGCCTGAGGGTGCAACGAGTCCACTACCACTTATTTGGAGAAGAAATTGAGGTCCATAAAATCTTTTATAGCTTGGTTTCCCTCCATTTTTAATCTTTTCCCATTTAACAATAACCTTAGTATTTTCATTGCTTAAACTTTCCGCATCTTCAAGTAGGTGATACATTGATTCATATTTTGAATAATCAACACCTAAATTTCCCATTTCATCATCTGAGCAATGCTTAATAACACCATAATCAACACCAAGATCAACTGCAAGTTTAGCAAAAGGTATTATTTCATCTCTAAACTCGGGCATTAAAACCATTTGTATTCCTAATGTTACTTTTAAGTTGAGCTTTTTTTTAAGCTCAACTGCATATTTTATATTTTTCATAGCCTTTTCAAAAACATGTGTATGTTCAGGCCCTTTAAACATTATTTTTGAATATCCCTCAGGAGTACCTGCTGCAACTGTAAATCTCACCCAAGTAAGATGAGGAAGAACTTGATCTATCCTTTCAGGTTGCCATTCCCAACCATTAGTAGCATTACCGACATCTATACCAGCTTTACTTGCATGTTGAATGAAAGGTACGTAAGCTTTTGATAAAGTACTTTCACCATCTGAAATTAAAGAAACTCCTTTTACTCCAATTTCTGCAAAATCGTCAACTAAATCTAGTGCTTCTTTTACTTTGATAGTTGATCTCTCCTGAGGTTCTTGAACCATTGCATAACAAAATGAACACATAGCACCACAAGCTCTTGTGAGAGCCATATCTACACTAACGGGTGGTATTAGTTCATTATTCTCCCATTTTTCAATTCTTTCATAATGAAAAGATAACTTATGAGAGTCCAAAATAAGTTTTCCTTCTTTTGTTTGAACTGAATTGTCGTTAAAATTATTAGGATTAATATTATTCATTTAATCTCTAAGCCTCTTAAAGATCTTAATTTACTTTTATCTCCAACTGGCTCAAGCCAGACAGTTAAACTTTTATCTATGTTATCTTTTAAAATTTTTTCTAGACTTAACAAAATAATTCCTCTTTCAGAGGCTAAAAAATTATATTCAGTTTTTAACATTACATGACCATTATCAAATGTTTTAACTATCTCAAAATGGCAGTAAGTATCATGACTCTTAATATAGTTTGAAATTTCAATGATTCTATCTTTCTCATTTTTATTTAACCAACTTGAGCCAGGAGTAGGTGAGTCTTCTTCAGCAAATTCTTTTTTGATATAATTAACCACGATATTTATGAAAATATATATTATTCTTTAATTTATAAAAAAGATAAATTGGCATCAAAAGTAATAATGAAATGACTAAATCATAAAAAGAATCACCTAATAACATCGTAAAATTGTTATCAAACCAAATATAATTTGAAAAACAATATACAATTATCACCTGCAATTCTTTTATTTTAGACTTATTATAAATATACGAAACAATAATGCCAATAAATAGGTATAGGAAAAGTATTGAAAAGTAACCTAAGTATTTAAAATTGTAAAAACCTTCAGTAAAAACATCGAGCTTAATAACTGAAATATTACCATAATTAATTCCAATATGTTTATTAAATTGCGAAGCAATATTATCAATTGGTTTGTCCTGCCAAAAAAACCTTGGAATGAATTTATAAATTAGGTGTTTATAAGTGTTAGCTTGAAAATCTTCTTTAACAATATGTGCGGATAAAGAAATAAACTCCAACCTAGTCAAAAATTTTAATATATAAGTTAACTTATATAATTCTTGATTATTTATATTTTTGATTACAGATCTTTCATTAACAAAAATATTTTCTCCTTTAAATGTTCTGCCCACTAATTCTATATTTTTAATGGAAACTTGAACAGATGTTAAGCATGGGCTAACAACAAAATCGTTAGTTCTACTTTTTAAATGATGCAAACCCAAAGTTATAAGAAAGAATAAAAATATTATAAAAATTTTATATTTATATTTTAAAAATAAGGAGAATAAAAAAAAAATAGTTAAAAGGGGAGTAATACTTGCTGACCTCAAGTTTATTAAAAGAAAAAGTAATAAACTAGTGATTAGTAATATGGAATTAAATTTTCTGTTCTTAAATTTAAATACAAACGAAAATATCAAAAATAATAAGGGTAATTTAAAAATAAAAAAAGTGTTAAATACAAAATTATTATTTTGAATATATGAACTAATTAAATATGGTAGGGTTTTGCTACCAGTTCGAGCTAAAAAGTTGTCATAACATGAAACATATAAATAAATACATAAAATAATAAAATTTAAAGCTAACCCAATATAAAAATAAATATTATTAATATCCAGTTTAACATGTGTGGTGATAATATTTTTCTTATAAAAAAAACGGTATAAAATAAAAATCAATAAGCTAGCTAAAATAATTAGGCTATTAATTTTTATTAAAATTATTAAATACTGATCAATATCGATATAAAAATCTTTTTGATATTGAGCAAAAATTCCATTATTAACAAAATCAACTTGATAAATTCTAGACAATATAATGATGATAAATGGCGATAAGCAAGAAATTAGAAATAATAAATTAATACCCTCGAATAGCTTCAAATCATTCGTATTTCTAAAAAATTGAAAGGAGTAATGAATAATGAAAAAAGTTAATATGATTCCCTGAAAATAAAATAAATATAGCATTAATAAAATTTATTATAGTAGATACAACAATTTCATGTTAATGAAATTATATATAGAAAATAAACTAAATTATGAAATTTAAAATCAATTTAAAAAAAAACTTAGATGTTGCTGAAATCCAAAATGACCCCTTCTTGTTAAAAAATAATAATTTTGTAAAATATAAAAATAATATTGAGATTATCGCCCAAGAGTCCATTTCAAGATCTAAAATTAATTGGATAAAATACGAAACACCTAAAATATCATTTGAAGATTTTGATAGTTATTTTCCAAAAAATAAACTCAAATTAATTAATAGAACAAAATCAGATATTATGAAAGAATATGCTTGGAAATTTCAAAAAGTTCAAAATGATGAAAAATTAAATATCTTAGCAATTGGATGTGGTTTTGGAATCGAAATATATTTCTTATCTAAGTTTTTTAAAAACTCCAAAATTACAGCATGTAATTGGATAGATGATTTACCTAAAAAGTTAATTATTGACAAAAAAATAAATCTTGAAGTGCAAGATATAAATGATTACTTAAAAAAAAATACAAACTCATTTGATTTTATATTTTCAAATTATGTATTAGAACATATGTACGATATTGATGACTCATTAAAAAATATTTATGAAAGTTTAAAACCTAATGGTTCTACTCTTAACTGTATTCCTTTACATACTTACAACGAATATATTAACGATAGATTAAAAAATATTTCAATTAATAACTTTGATCAATTTGATATGTCAATAATAGATTTAGGTCACCCTTGGAAATCTGATCCAGATGATGTAAAAGAAAAATTTAAGTTATTTGATAAAGTTGATATTTATGGTAATAAAAATCAAGTTGTTAGATATTTTGATTATAGTATAAAAAATTGGCATTATTATTTGAAAATGATTTCATTTCTTAATAAATATTTTTATTCATTTTTAACTATAAATCTTAGATTGCTGTATAGATTTTTTAAAATCAATTTCATTATTAAAGTATTCTATAAAATTGAAAAAAATTTATTTTTTTCTAATTATAAAGTTCAGAATTTTGTCCCTAGTGTTTTAATTTTGGCTTCTAAAAAATGATCAATTTAATAAGATTTATTGTTAGGTTACTTCCAAAAAAATTAAGAATTTTAATAGCAAAAAGAAAAAATTTTGTTGATTTAAAAATTAAACCAATAATTGATGAAAAAAGCTACATAGAGATCCAAAAAGAATTTAATATATTAAAGGAAGATAATATTTTTGAAGCTGAGGAAACACTTTTTAAACTTTCAGATTATATAAAATTGAATTCTTCTAATTTATTATTAAAAGGTATTTGTCATGGAATAAGAAATGGTTATGAAGTTTTTGAATTTAGGAAAAATTTAAAAACTAAAGAAATTTATGGAACTGATATTCATTTTAATGATAAAAATAATGACGATAAATTTATTAAATTAGATTTTCATGAAGAAGTTCCTGATTGGGATTATAAGTTTGATTTTGTGTACACAAATTCACTCGATCATGCCCATGACCCATTAAGATGTATTAAATCATGGTGTCGATCATTACAAAAAAATGGAATTATTATAATTAACTTTACCGATGCTCATACACCTGCAGCAGCAGGGGATCCTGAATATTTTTCCTTCAAGATCAAAAGTTTAATTAATTTAATTTCTAATAATATGTCAAATCTAAAATTTATAGATCTATTAGACTATGATATACCCATTAAATATAAAAATGATGATTTAATAAAAAAATGGAATTATTTGATTCTTAAAAAAACTTCTAATTATTCTTATATAAATTGGAAAGTTATTAATAATTTGAATTTATATGATTCAGTTTTTAATAAATATATTTTTGATGCTCTTGGTATTAAATCATTGTTAATTAAAAGCGATATAGTAGCTCATCAAAGATATAACTGGTTTATAAATAAATCTAAAAATTTTCATAATTTAAATATTTTAGATTTAGGTTCAGGCAATTGTTTTTTATCTTTTTTTCTACTAAAAAAAAATAATTATGTAACATCTGTTTCTTTTGATAATTTTAATAATGAAAAAGCTTTTTGTAGGTCTAAAAAATTAGGTTTTAAAAATCATAAAATTATTTTTAGTGATTTTAAAAACGGATATGATCTAAAACAAAATAACCTTTATGATAAAGTTATTCTCCTGGAAACATTAGAACATATTAAAGAAGATGAAATTTTACTTAAAAGTATCAATAATGTCATGAGGCTTGGAGGAGAATTTATTATTTCTACTCCATTTATTAACTTCAAATCTTTACTTAAATCTGATTATTACCTCAATATAGGAGTTGGTTCTCACGTAAGACATGGATATAGCATTGAACAATTAACTAAAATTCTTAAAAATTCTGGATTTGAAATTACTGAATATGATTATTTGACTTCTAATTTAATTAATTATTTAAGTCAGTTACTTAGATTTTTGGCTCTAAAGAAGCTATCCTTGTTTTCTACAATACTTAAATTTATTTTAATTCTTCCAATAAAAGTTTTAGATAAATATAAATTAAAACAAGGTAATTATATAGCATTAGTTGCAAAAAAAATTGTTAATCAGTAATATATCTAAAAGAAGATTTTATAAACTTTGAAAAGGAAAAAATTTCAAAGATATTATTTATATTCAACAATCTATTTAAAAAATAAAAATTTAGAAATATCATCATGCATTCAATAAATAAGTATGATGATAAAAGAGTTACTATATCTTTAGTTATTAAAAATAGCACTAGAGATGAAATTAATAATGATAAATATATAGAATAATAACTTAAATGCTTATTAACTGATTGATAAACATAGGCAATTAATTCATTAAAATTTTGAATAAAAACAATTGATAATATTATTATAAATAATTTTTTATCAAAAAAACTACTATTAGATAACCATAAATCTGTCAATTTTTCTCCAAAAAATAGAAAAAAAGAACATATGATTAAGTTAAAATAAAAACCAAATCTTATATATTCAATAGAGTATTCTTTAAATTTATTTAAATTTTTTCTAATATGATTAAGTTCTGGGAATATAATTTGTGATAAAGAAGCACAAATATTTTTACTAAAGTTTGCCAATGTAAATAAGATTGTTATTTGAGTAAATTTAAAACCAGATAAAATTATTCCTAATAAAAAACGTAATAAATGAAACTTGGTATTCGAGGATAAAGTTTCAAATATAAACCCAAATATTCCTTTTTTTTTACTAAATAAGAAATCCTTATCGAAATTAAAATCATAATTAAATAATTTTAATTTATGTACAATAAGAATTAAAAATAAAAATCTTAAAATCGATAATATTGGAAAAGCAATAAATGATTTTATTTCTAAATCTAATATAAAAAAGAGTATAAGAAATATAATTATTTCTAAAATTTGACCTATACCGTTTATTAAATATATTATCCAATTTTTCCCAGATGCCCACAAAGCATGAGAAAGAACAATACTTATATGATTAATTGATTGATAAATTACTGAAGTAATCAATAAGATAAATATCACTTTAATTTTAAAAAAAAATATTATAATAAATATTAAGGCTATATAGCCTAAATAAAGGCTAACTTTAAAATTTAATAGCGTATTTATATTTCTTTTAAAAATTGAGATATCCTTTTTTAAATATTCATTAAGTTCCATTAATTTAGACATGCCAATTCCAAAATCATTTGCAAAAATAAATATCAATATCGAATTAATTGAAATCCAAAATTTAAAAATTTCAGTGCCTAAATTATTAATTATCAATGGAAATAAAATTATAGGAGATATAATAAATGAAAATTTATATATTAAGTGTGTTAAAAATGAGTAACTTATTCTTTTCTTTATACTCATTTATTTAAAAACTATTAAGAAATTTTAATAGTTTTTTATAATCGTAATTTAAAAATCTTGGTAAGGGAATTAGGTAAACTTTAAATTCTTTGAATACATCTTGTGATACCAATTCACTTTTATTAATTACTTTAAATCTATTTTTAATAATATTATTTCTAAAAGTGTGATTATATATTTTATTATCATCTAGTTTAATCCAAGGGTCTAAATAAATCTTAATTTTTTTTTCTTTAATTTTTTTTTCAAAATTTTCAGTTAAATTTTTATTTATAATTAAGGGAATGCCTGAAAAAAACCCACCTGGTATTGAGCCATTTACTTTCTTAATTAAAAATAAATCTTTTTTTTCTTTTAAATTCATTTTTAAATATTCATAAATTTTATTTTTAATATTATTCATACTATCAATAAATAGTAAATCCTCCTGTGCTAATAAAATACCTAGTGGATTACATCTCATTTTTTCTCCCCAACCTGTTAAAGTAAAATTCGTAAAATTACTGACACTTATATCTTTTATTCTATTTGAAAAATGCCCATATATGAGCATTTTTTTCCAGTAATTTATTGAATTAGTTAATGCTATCCCCCCTTCACCTGCCGATATGCTCTTATTACCTTGTAAACTAAAAATTGAAATATTTGAAAATTTACCTATTTTTTCATTTTTAAATTTAGCACCATGTGAATGAGAACAATCTTCTATTAACAAAATTTTATTTTTTAGACATATTTTAGATACTTCCTCCATATTAGCTGGGAAACCAAAAGGATGAGTAACTATTAAAGCTTTTATTTCATTTGTTACTTTTAGCTTTAGATCATCAATATCTATTGAGAGATTGTATCTATTAACTTTTACAAATGTAATTTCATAACCCAAGTTAAATACAGGGTCTATAGTTGCATGAAAAGTATATTCAGGAACTAAAAACTTATATTTCTTATCAATACCCAGTGAAAATATTGCTGACTTTAATGCTGAAGTACCGTTACTAAATGTCAAAGCATATTTTTTTCCAACATATTTTTTAAATTTATTTTCAAAGTTTATAACATATTCTGGATACCCAGAAACTTGATTTTTAAAAATAGCAATTGAAATATTAAAAATCTTTTTAAAGCTTTTAATAGTAAAAATATATAATGAAAAAATTATATATTTATAAAACAATTAAATTCTTTTTAACTCATCCTTTATCATAGATTTAATGAGTTCTTTAAAGTTTGTTTTTGGTTTCCATTTAAGTATTTTCATTGCTTTTTGTGGATTACCAATTAAATAAGTCAAATCTGAGGGCCTAGTATCTTCTTTATAAAATGTTTTAACAATAATATTTCCTTTAGAGTCAATATAGTTTAATGAATTTTTATTATTAACTATTTTATATTTTATACCAATTAAATTAAAGACAAGTTCCAATAAATATTTAACTGAATATGTCTTTCCTGTAGCTATTACATAATCATCAGCTTTTTTATATTGTAACATTTTCCACATTGCTTCAACATAATCACCCGCATAACCCCAATCTCTGTAAGAGTTAATGTTACCCAAATTAAAAGAATTTATTTGTTGTTTTTTCAGAAGGCATGCATTTTTAACAATTTTTCTAGTAACAAACTCTTCACCTCGAAAAGAGGACTCGTGATTGAATAGAATTCCTGAACATGCAAAAATTTTATATGACTCTCTATATTGAGTTGTAATGTAGTGAGCAAATATCTTAGAAACCGCATATGGACTGAGCGGATTGAAAGCACTTTTTTCATTTAGTTTCTTTTTCATAGCCTTGTCTCTGCCAAACATTTCACTCGAAGAGGCTTGATAAAACTTAGATTTTAAATTTAATAATCTAGTTGATTCTAATAATCTTAAGCAGCCCATTGCGTTAGTATCAGATGTAACTAAGGGTTGATCAAAAGATTTTTTAACAAAAGTTTTAGCTCCTAGATTGTATATTTCATCAGGTCTAGTTTTTTCTAATAGTTTATATATTTTATTAAAATTTGATAAATCAAGTTGTTTTAAAGATATTGAACTTTTCACACCTAATTCATTTAATCTCCAATTAGATTGCTTCGATTTATCTACGTCAACTCCTATAACAGAATAATTTTTTTCAAGCAAAAATTTAGATAAAAAGGCAGCATCTTGTCCTTTAATGCCTGTAATAAGAGCTATTTTTTTTTGCTTTTTCATTTTAAAGATTTATAAAATAAATAATTGTAATAATAACCACTCTCAATATTATCTATCTGACTTTCTTTAGTTACACAAGGAAATTCAACATCCCAGCATAGGTTATCAATAGGTATGTTCAAACCATTTATTTTTTTTATAGAAATAGTAGGTATATTTGGAAAGTAATCCTCCTTATACAAATTTCGACTATTGACATCAAAATTATAAATAATGATTCTTAAAATACATTGAAATAATAATATTTTAAAAATAATTTTAATGATTTGATCAATTTTTAAATTAAATTTGTAAACTATCCAATACAAGGATAAAGAAAAAAAAAGTATTAATTGTGAATAGCCATATCTAATATCTGGAGATGAAAAAAACCAAAAAAATACTGATAAAATTGTTACGATTAATACAAAAAAGTAATAATCCTCTTTAATAATATTATTTATTTTACTTTTTTTGATCATAGCTTTTTCTTTATTAAAATAAAAAAATAAAAAAATTAATAAGCAATAAGGAAAAATAATTTTTAAAAAAATATGTTCATAAAAGTGGGTTTTAAAATAATTTGTCAGCCAATTAAAGTTTATTATATAATTGTCATAGCTGTAAAAATCTTGCTTGGCCCAGCCTTTAGCCCAAGCAGAAGTTTCTATATAAACATTTTCTGCTGAACCATATGATTTATTTAACCAATTTGTATCAATACAAGTAATTTCGATTGGAAATATTATGCAAGACGACTTCAAAAAATTTACTGATAAAACTAAAATTAAAAATATTAAAATATAAAATAAAAATAAAAAAAATCTTCTATCATAATTTAAAGATTTATAATTATAAAAAAGTATAAATATAGGTATTAAGCTATAAAAAATAACTGATGTTTTTAAAAAAATAGAATAAATAATAAAAGTAGTAAATATGAATAAACTATTATTGTTAATTTTTACATTATGGATTAAACCAAAAGAAACTATTATAAAGATTAACGGATAAATATCATATCCAATTTTGTTTAAACTTAAGATATGCAATAAAATAAAAATTAATGAATAAATTTGTATTTGATCAAAAAAGTTATATTCCTTCTTACTAAATATTTTAATTAATCCTGATAAAATGAAATAAGATAAAACATAAACATGTGAAGTTATTAATCCTATTATTTTAAAATTGAAGTCATAGGTAAATAATGCTGTAAAATATGAAAGAACTGATGTGTGGCCAAATCTAAAATTTACATTTGTTGATCCAATTATAATTTTATTATTAAGGATTGTTTCAATAAAAGGTAAGTGATATAAGCCAAAATCGTTGTGATACCTCCTTTGATATACTATTAAAAAAGTAATAATTGTTAACCAAAAAGAAATTTTGGAATAATAAATTAATTTTTTTTTTTGAACTTTCCATATTAGTATAAATGGTATTAAAACTATTATTTGAATGAAACTATTTATTTCGATAAAAAAATTTAATATAATTGTTAATAATGTTAAATTTATTACTCCAAAGTATATTTTGAATTGATTTCTTTTAGTTATAAGGTTTCCATAAAATGACAGATTTATAGATATAAAAAAATTAAATATGTAAATTAAAATAATTAATGAAAGAAAACTTATCAATTATAGTCCCATTTTATAATGAATCTAATTCAATCATTAAAGTAATAGACGAAATAAATCAATTAAATATAAATAAAAATATTATAGCAGTTAATGATGGTTCAACTGATTTAAATAAAGAGCAAAGAGAATTAATAAAGCAAAAAGTCAATATTTATTTAGAAAATAAAAAAAATAAAGGTAAAGGATTTTCTGTGATAAGAGCTATTGGATATTCACTTCCAGGTTATATAATTATTAAAGATGCTGACTTAGAATATTTAACTTCTGACATTAAGAAAATCTATGAATTTGCAATTACGAATAAAAAAAAAATTGTTTATGGGTCTAGATTCTATAGTTCTTACTTAAAACCAAAAACAATATTTTATTTTGGAAATTTATTTTTTACAAAATTATTTAACAAATTATATATCCAAAATATTACTGATGCACATACTTGCTATAAGCTTTTTCATACAGATGCTTTACTAAATATTAAATTGGTATCTAAAAGATTTGAATTATGTGCTGAGATGAATGCAAAATTTTCAAAAAATAATTTTAAGATTTATGAAATGCCCATTAAATATAATCCTAGGTCTAAATTAGAAGGAAAAAAAATAGGTTTACGAGATGCTTTGACTACTTTAATGACATATCTAAAATATTACCTATAAAGAGTTTAGCAAATCAATTAACTTAAGGTTATCTTTATTTTTTATATAAGGGTGTACTGGTAATACCAAACCCTTCTTCATTATTTCATTACAATTATTAAGAACAATTTTTTTTAAATTATAAAATTTAAAAACATGGTGATTTACAATATTGCCAGCTATTACTGGTCTATAATCGATTTGATTTTTCTTTAATAACTTTTCCAATTTATATTTTGTTTTTATTGTATTGAGAATTATTGTGAATCCCATCCAAGAATTATTTATGTTCTTTTCTTTTCCTATAACTTTAATTTTATCATTATCTATAAGAGATATTCTTTTTTGACAAATTTCTCTTCTTTTTTTTAAAAAAAAATTTATTTTTTCCATTTGAACTATTCCTATAGAAGAACTTAAATCATTAGTTCTTAAATTATATCCAGGTATTAAAAACTCCCATCTATTATCTATATTCTTATTTTTTTTTAAATTTAACAATTTATTTAAATCATTTAATCTTGACCAACCATGACTTTTTAAAGACTTTATTAAATTATACTGTAATTTATTATCAGTTAAGATTGCTCCACCTTCAATGGTTGTTATATGATGACTGAAATAAAAACTAAAACTTGATGATAATCCTATATTACCAATTATATTGTTTTTAGTTTTGGCTCCAAAACTTTCACATGCATCTTCAATTAATTCTATATTATGTTTATTACAAAAAGTTAAAATTTCATCTGAGCCATTAGGATTGCCCATTACTGCAGTTGATACTATATATTTCAAATTACTCGGTTTATTTTTTTTTAAATAGTCAACATCAAGATTAAGAGTCTCCTTATTTATATCACATAAAAATACTTCAAAACCTGAGTCAATTATTGATGTAATTGTTGTTGGCCAACATAAACCTGATATAGCAACTGCATATTTTTTTTTATCTTTTTTAATTTCATTGATTAATTTTAAGGATTTAAATACTAGGAAATTTGCTGATGTACCAGAGTTTACACAAATACAATATTTTCTTTTAAAATAATTAGATAGTTTTTTTTCAAATAATTTAGTTTTTTTACCCTCGGTAAACTGTTTTAACTTAAATTGTTTTAGAACAGCCTCTAGTTCTTTGTTATCAAAACTATTAAATGCTATATTCATCTGAAAGAATATAGTCTAATGTGTTTAAAGATTGAAGCATTATGAGTAATGTTGGATTATAAAACTCAACTGATGGAAAACAAGAACTACCTGTTACAAAAACGTTATCAAAGTTATGAATTTTACAGTATTGATCCACCACGCCACTATCAGGTTTTGAAGAGGCCCTAGTTGTGCATAAAATGTGGGATGCATCAGTCAGGGTTTCATCTACTTCATCAAATTCAATAATTTGTCTTTTTAGAAATTGCTTAAAATAAAAATTTGATTTATCTATTGACTCTAATAAGTCATTTTCAACATAGTTATTAATTTTGAATTTATCATTTTCAATATTAATTAATTGAATGTTATTATAATCCTTAGAAGGCTGTTCAGTAAAAATATCAACGAAATATTCTAAATTTGTTGGTTTTTTTTTGATTTTGTTAAATACATAATAATAAAAATATATAAAATTTTCTTTTGGAATATGATAGTAAATATTGTTAAGAAGTACTTTATAATTTTGAATCTTAAATAAATCTTTTTTCATTTTTATATTTTCAATAATTTTGTTTACTACCATCTCGTACTTGTTGTTTAGTTTATAATTCATGTTGTAGTTTAATTTAAAAATATTTTCCTTTTGAATTATTTTCTCACTAAGGTTTAGTCCTAATTGATATTTATATCTAAAATTATAATCTGGTAGTAAGAAGTCTAACTTACTATTAAAACTTTTTAGTTTAAATACTTTTTTTTTGGGATGGTCTGATAAAAACTTTCCAATTAAATTATTTTTGTCTAAATTAGATATATTTTTATATTTAGTTCTTAATAATATTTTTGAATTTTCAATACCTCCACATCCCAATATGAATGTTTTAGCTTTAATCTTGATATTATTGTGGGATGAAATTTCATCAAATCTTTGTCCATCTAATATAAAACTATTAGCATTAAAGTTAATATATAAATCAAATTTCTCTTTTATTAATCTAATAAAATTAATATCATTTTGTATTCTTAGAATTTTCTTTGGCCAAATTGATTTATTTAAATCAAAATCATCTATATTTAATTTATTTTGTATTTTAAAATCATTTATATTTAGATTAAAATAATTTAATAGGGTTTTAAAATTAAATTTATTTTTTAATAAATTATTGAAATAAATACTAGGATTGCTATCTATCATCAATCTGTTAGCCCATTTTTGAGAATTACCCCCTAGGCCTAGGTACATTTGGTTAAAATTATTTCTTATAAAGTTTGAGTTTGGTTGATAATCATATTCGCTAATGTTAAACAATCCTCCTGCCTCCAACACAGCAACTTTCTTTTTGATATTTGATGATAATAGTCTTTTAAGTATTGGGTAATTAGCTAATCCAGTTCCAATTATACAAATATCATATATATTTTTATTTGTTTCAATTTTATGTTTATTGCAATCAAATACAGGCATGAATGATAAATTATTAATATTTAGTGAGTTCTTTCTATCACAAAAAGGCGGTGGTACTCAAAAAAGTATTATTAATATTCTAAACTCTAATAAAATAGCAACTAATTATTTATTAATTACCGGTTCAAAAGACCTAGATGGATTGATAATTAAGAGTAACAGTGAATATAATATAAAAAGAATTTCTAATTTTAAAGACAATTGGCAATGTATTATAGAAATATTTAATAGTAAAAAATTATACTTTAATAGTTTTTTTTCTTATAAAAATACCATTTTTTTTTTGATTATATCTTTAATATTCAGAAAAGAAATTATCTTAGCTCCTAGAGGCGAATTATTTGAAAATAATCTAAATCTTAAAAAAAAGATTTATATCTTTATATTCTCTTTTATAAAAAAAAATATTATTTTTCATTGTACATCACTGGCCGAAAAATACTCAATTAAGAAAATATTGAGAGTTAAAGAGAATAACTTAGTATTAATTAGAAATATTATAGGAAATAAACAAATTACAATAAATAAAACGTTAAAAATCAGAAAATTTATTTACTTATCAAGAATTGATAAAAAAAAGAATTTACTAGGGTTATGTAAAACTTTATCAAAATTTGAAATGGAGAATAATAACGAAAAAATTTATATTGATATATACGGTCATATTCATGATAAAGATTACTTCCTAAAATGTTACAAATACTTTGAGATACTAAAACATAAAAGAATTTTTTTAAAATATAAAAAACATGTCAATCCAAATAATGTTAATAAAATTTTATCAAATTATTTTGTATTGATTCACCCATCGTTAAATGAAAATTTTGGGCATATAATAATAGAAGCACTAAGTTGTGGTTTACAAGTTGTAGCTTCAAAAAATATATTCTTTAATAACTTAAAAAAAAATAATTGTGGTTTTAACATTAATTTTAATAATACGGTCGAGTTACATCAGATCTTGTTGAATTTTATAAAAAATAATAATGAAGAGATTATTAAAAGTAGAAACAATTCACATAAATACTTCACTAAATTTATTAAGGATGAATCTAATTTATTATTAAAATATGAAAAACTTTTATGCTAGAACTTTTTCAATAATTTTTTTCATTTGATATTTGTTATTAAGTCTTAGTTTATTTACTCTCTGATAAGCATTTTCACTTATTATATCTCTTTTTTTATCACTTATAAGATACTCTTTAATTAAATAAGCACATTCTAATTCGTTATTAAAATAAAATGTTTCTCTACTTTCTCTAAATATTTTTTCTTGAACTTTACCTTTTTGAGATATGAAAAAACATTTACATGCAGCCATTTCTATACTTCTTCTTGAATATTCATCCACATTGGAATTTGTTATAAAATTTATCATTACTTTTGATTTATTAATAATCTTACGATATTCATCTCCATAGACTCCCTTATTATAATTTCCTTTCCAATTATCTGAATAAATATTAATTTTAAAACCTAGTATTTTTTCTACTTTTTTAACAAATTCATATCTATTATCATGATTACTTCCTACAAAAGTTACATCTAAGTTTTTATTTAAATTTTCATAATAATGAATTTTTTCATCATAGCAGAATGGAAATGTATATTTTTTTTTAGTTGTTATTTTTTTATAAAATTTGTTATCTGATAATCTTGGCGTTAAATGACAATCATATAATGAAATATTCTTTATAAATAATTTCCAACAACCATCATGCCTTTTACCAAAAGGATTATCAGGATTAAAATGTATAATAGGTATTCTCTTTTTGTTTTTAATTTTTCTTATATCAATAAAAATTCCTTTTTCTATCCAAATTAAAGAATAATCATTTAATATTTCTTTTTTTAAAATTTGTAAAAGTTTTATGTTAAAAATACTTGGCTGGTATCTATAATTAATCCAATACAAAAATTTTATTTTGGGTGTAAAATTTATTATATTTAATGGTTTTACATTATATCCTAATCTTTTGAGAGATTTATATCTGAACAAAGTATTATTGTTGCTTGACAAATCACCAACAAATAGAATATTCAAGCTCATATAACCTTTTTTTAATTTTAAATGGATTTCATTATAAGTAGTATTGGTAAATTTCATAGCTTTAGTGTTGCTAAAGAGTTAAATAGACAAAGGAAACTAAGATTATTTATAACTGCACATCCCAGATGGAAAATTGATAGATATTTAATAGGAAAAAACAATTCTGTTTTCATTGACTTTATTCAAACGTTCAATCTAATATCTAAAAAATATACTTCTCTTCATAATTTAAATAAAGAATTGAATTGGTTTTCTCATCATAATTTTGACCTAAAAAGTAAAATATACTTAGAAAAACTTTTTAAAAATTATAATTTTAAAGGTGATAAAAAAATTGTTTTTTTGTCTTTATCCGGATCTGGTCTGTATTCAGGAAGATTTATGAGAAAACTTGGAATTCTACATTTATGTGATGTTGGATCTACACACATTAAAAATCAAAATATTGTTTTAAGAAATGAATTTAAAAAACTTAAAATTAAATATCATGAAACTGACAACCGTCTTATTGAAAAAGAATGTTTAGAATTTGAAGAGGCTGATAAGATTATAGTTCCATCTAATTTTGTAAAAAAAACATTTTTAAAAATGAATATACCTGAAAAAAAATTAATCAAAATTCCTTATGGATCTGATAATTTTTATTTCACTTATAGAAATAAAAGAAATTATGATGGTGAAAATTTAATCATTTCTTTTGCAGGCGAATTTTCAATAAGAAAGGGTCTACATTACTTACTTGATTATTTTGGAAGATTACCCAAAAATATAAAAAAAAGACTTCAATTGAGACTTTTTGGTTCTTTCAGGAGTGAAACTAAAACTCTCTTATCAAGGTACGACAATGATAATATTTTTATAAAAAGTTCTATATCTCAAAAAAGTTTATCAGAGCAACTTAATATTTCTGATATTTATGCAATATTGTCAATTGAAGAAGGCTTAAGCTTAACTATTCCCCAAGCAATGAGTGTAGGATGCATTGTTATTGCTACACCCAATACAGGAGCTGAGGAAATTATAGATAATGGTGTAAATGGTTTCATTATAAATCATAATTTTAATGAATTTCTGGCTGTTATTTTATTATTAATCGAAAATAAAGATTTAAGAAAAAAAATTTCTAATAATGCTATAAATTCTATGAATAATAATTATGGCTTTAAAAATTATACAGATAGACTAATCAAATGTGTGGAATAGCAGGAATAATAGATTTATACAATAATGAAAATTATTCATACAAAATACAATCATTAAATAAAATTATTGACCACCAGCATAATAGGGGACCAGACTCTTCAAGTATCTGGAGCTCTGATAATGAAAAATTTTTTATAGGTTTTAATTGGTTAGCCATTCAAGATGTACAAAAGAATGCAGATCAACCTTTCTTTTCAAAAGATAAAAAACAAGCATTAATTTTTAACGGTGAAATATTTAATTTTAATGAATTAAAGAAAAAGTATTTATTTAGTATAAATTTAAAAACTAATTCTGATACTGAAGTTTTATTTGAATTATTGATAATTTATGGTGAAAGTATAGTTAAGGAATTAGAGGGTTTTTTTAGTTTTGCTTTTTTTAATTTTAATAACAATAAATTTTTTTTAGCAAGGGATAGATTTGGTATAAAACCATTATATTATTTTATTGAAAAAAAAATTTTATATTTTGCATCTACTTTTAAAATATTAAATAAACTATGTAATACAAATGCTTTTGACTTAACTTCAGAAGTATCATTTTATCTTTTTGGATCTATTTATGGAAATAAAACATCAAATAAAAAAATTAAACAAATCAACCCAGGCACTATACTTAATAATAAAACTGAAGAATTAGAGAATTACTCTTATTATTCCTTAAATGATAGATTAATAAATAATCAGCATAAAAATATTTCTGTTGAGCAAATTTATTCTAACTTAGATTATATTATGGAAAAATATTCAGTATCTCAAGCTGATTGGTCATTAATGTTATCTAGTGGTGTAGATTCAAATATAATCAAAAATATTTTAAATAATAAGGTTACTACTTATACACTTTTGTTTCATGACCATAAAATTTATTCTGAAGAAACTTTAATAGAAAAATCTAAAAATAATATATTTCTTGAATTTGACTACATGAAACAAAAAGAATATGTCATAGACGATTATATTAGGTCTATGGAACAACCAACTATTGATGGTCTAAATATTTTCATTATCACTAAATTGATAAAAAAATACAATAATAAAAATAAAGTTTGTTTAACTGGCCTAGGACTAGATGAATTATTAAATGGATACAACCCTCAAAAAAAAATTCTTCTTTCTAAGATGATATTTAATTTGACAAAAATAATAGGTAATAACTTTTTTAATAAGTATCTTAAAAACATGAATCCAATAGAATATGATAGTTATTTTAAAAAAAATATTAATTTCAAAAACTATATATTATTTAGATTAGTGACTCCTTTTGAATATTTATCAAAAACATACGATTACAATGAATTAAAAAGATCCTATGAGGAAATTTTTTCAATTTTTGATGATAAAATTAAAAGACTAAAAGAATTTACTAATAATAATAAACTTATATTTGACCTTCTAAACTTTGAATTTTATTTAAAAGATCAACTTTTGAAAGATGGAGATAATATGTCTATGTCTAACTCAATTGAATTAAGATTCCCTTTTTTAGAACACAATTTTGTTGAGCAAATTTTTAGTTATAGAAAATTTAATAATCTTGATAAAAGAATACTAGCTAATAAATTTATAAAAGATAAACGAATTATAAATAAAAAGAAAACTGGATTTTCTTTTCCTATACAAGTATCAAATGAAAAAAATAAGCCTATTTATTTTGACTACCAAAATTTTATTCTTAAAAAATTCAAAGAAAATATTAATCTATGAAAAAAGTAGCATACCTTATTACACATCCAATTCCCTATCAATCATCATTAATGAGAGAATTATCTAAAAGTAAGAAATTTAATTTCAAGGTTTTTTATTGCTCTAAAATTACTCTTTCTAATTATAAAGATATTGAAATGAATAAAAATATAAATTGGAATTTTGATTTGCTAAGTGGTTATGAATATAAATTTCTTAAATCTTTTTTTGACTATAGTGTTCCATCATTTTTTTTACCAATAAACTATGGTCTTATTTATCAACTTAAAAAAGATAAATTTGATTATATATTAATTCATGGCCACGCTAGGTTTTATAACTTATTAATTATAATTTTTTCAAAATTAATAGGCATTAAAGTACTCTTAAGATCAGAGTCAAATAACCAACATTCAAAAAGAAAGCTTTTAAGTAAATTAACTTTAAAATTTATTGATATATTTATATATAAGTATCTTGCTATAGGCTCTCTCAATAAAGATTATTATATAAGTAAAGGTATTAAAAATAATAAAATACAAATGATGTATTATACTGTTGATAATGACTACTTTCAAAAATTTAAAATTGACTCTGTTATGAAGAAAAAATTTCTTACAAACAATCATTTATTTAATAAAAAAATCTTCCTTTTTGCTGCTAAATTTATAGAAAGAAAAAATTTAATTTTTTTTCTTAATGTTTATCTAAATATTCTAAAGAAAAATTTAGATTTCAAATCTAAAGCACATTTATTGCTAATAGGAGATGGAGAACTAAAAAATGATGTACTAAAAATAATTAAAAAAAATAAAAATGAAATTACTTATTTGGGTTTTATTGACCAAAAAAAAATTCCTTTTTTTTATCATATTTCTGACATTTTTGTTATTCCTTCAAAAGTGGAAAATTGGGGGCTTACAGTGAATGAGGCTATGTGTTGTGGGCTACCAATAATAGCTTCTAATAAAGTAGGATCAGCATATGATCTATTAGATAACAAAAATAGTTTTATATTTGATTACGATAATGAAGTGCAGTTAGGTAAAATTTTAATTAATTGTATAAACACTGATTTAAAAAAGATGTCTAATGAATCAATTAAGAAAATCAACAAATTTAATAATAAAACAAATATGAAGTTATTAGAGCAAGTAATATTTTGATTGTACTTTTTCATCCTAATTTAGTCGCAAGAGGAGGATCCCAGAAGTATATAATTGATTATTTCAATTATTTAAGATTTACAAACAAAAAAGTATTCTTAGTTACTTATAATTATTCAACTGATTGTTATCCAGAAATAATTAAACAAAAAGACATCATTTTTGTAAATAAGATTAAAAATGAATTTAAAAAAAAAGTATTTAGACCTTATTTTATAAAAATATTATTATCTTTTTTTAATGAATTTATTCTTAATTTTAAATTAATAAGAAAAATAAGTAAATACTTTGACTTCAATAAAATAGAAATATTTTTTCAACATGAATTACAATTTAACTTTTTAAGTTTAAAATTCAAAAAAAGTAAAAGGTTTCTATTCTTATATGACTCTAAAAACAAATTATATTTCTTTGATAAAGGTAAAAATCTAAATGTTTTTGATAATTTTATGATTAAAATATTATCAACATTATCTAATAATTATTTTTTAAAAAAATTTAACGAAATATTTGTATTAGAGGAAGTACAAAAGAAAGATGTAGATAAAAGATATTCTATTAATAGCAAAGTAATTTATGGATATTATAATGAAAAAAAATTTTTTGTTAAAAAAAAAGATTTTATAAGAAAAAAATTTAATCTACCAATTTCAACTAAAATCTTTTTTTCATTATCAAGATTTTCTAAATATAAAAAAATTGAACACATATTTGATTTTATACATAAAGTAAATTATGAATCTAATGTTAAAACATTTACTTATATTAAAAGTATGAAAGATGATTTGGAATATCAAGAACTTATAACTTCAAGATATAAAGATCTTATTTATCCTAAAGGTAATATTTATATAGACTTTGAAACTTCAAAAAATGAAAATGAACTTTTTGATTTATATAATTCCTCTGATATTTTTTTATTTCCAAGCATGAATCAAACTTGGGGAAATGCTGTACTTGAATCTATTGCTTGTGGTCAAATACCACTTATTTCTGATAATTGTGGTATAAGTATGTTATTAATTGAAAATAATTTAGGAAAAGTTTATAAATTTGGCAATATTGAAGACATGTATAATAGTTTTCTATATATTCTAAATAATTTTAATAATTTTGAGAATAGTTTTGTGTTTGTAAAAAATAATTTAAATTTTAAATCTCATATAAAAAAAATAGAGAACTATATTTATGTTTAAAAACTCATCTATATTTATTACTGGTGGTACTGGCTCATTTGGCAGGGCTGCTGTAAATTCCTTTTTGAAAGAAAAAGTAAAAGAAATAATAATTTTTAGTAGGGATGAAAAAAAGCAATATGATTTAAGAATTAAATATAAAGGTAACGAAAGAATTAAATTTGTTATTGGAGATGTTCGTGATAAAAATTCTATTTTAAAGAGTACATACAAAGTAGACTTTTTATTTCACGCTTCTGCTTTGAAGCAAGTCCCTAGCTGTGAATATTTTCCTTTAGAGGCCTATAAAACAAATGTTATTGGTGCTCAAAATGTCCTTGACGCATGTAATGATAACAAAATAAAAAAAGCTTGTTTTTTATCAACTGATAAAGCTGTCTATCCTATTAATGCTATGGGTATTTCTAAATCTATGGCTGAGAAATTAATAATAGCATCAAGTACTGATATATCTCTTAAAACATGTTTGTCAATTGTTAGGTATGGTAATGTTATGACATCTCGAGGTTCAGTCATTCCATTATTTATCGACCAAATTAAAAATAAAGAAAATATCACTATAACTGACAAAAAAATGACCCGTTTTCTTTTAGATTTAGGCTCAGCAATAGATTTAGTTAAATATTCTATGAAATCAAAAATATCAGGATGTACTTTCATTAAAAAAGCCCCTTCAGCTTTAGTAATAGATATTGCTGATGTTCTATGTGAAATTTACGGTGTTAAAAAGAAACCTTTTAATTTCATTGGAATAAGACCGGGAGAGAAAATTAATGAAACATTGATTTCTTACGAAGAAAGTAGGCTTACAAAAGAATATAATAATTTTTTTGTATTATATAATAATCTTATGAATGAAAGATATATGAATTACTTTACAAAAGGTACTAAATCAAAGCTGTTTTCATACAATTCAGAAATGAAAAATAATTTAATTGATAATATTAATCTTAAAAAATTAATAATTAATACATTAAGTAAAAATATAGATGAAGTTTAATGATACTAAAATTTTAATTACAGGCAAAGGTTACATTGGTAACTATTTAAAAATATATTTAAACATTCATGAATCTAATAATGTTATTATTTTAAAGCGTAAAGATTACATGAATTCTTTTAATCTAAAAAAAAAAATTAAAAATGTTGATATTATATTTCATAATGCCTCTTCTGTAAAAAAAACTAAAAGTGTAATAGAAGAAAATGCTATTATAACAAATAAATTAATTACAAGCATTGATGTTAAAAGTTTAAAGGTTTTTATACATTTTGGTTCTACACATGAAAATTTAAATAATTATTATGGAATTTCGAAAAAAGAATGTTTTGAAAAATTTAAAATTTTTTTAAAAAAAAATAAGATTTCTTTACTTAAGTATACCATACCTAACATATACGGCTGTTTCTATAAGCCATATCACAATTCATTTTTATCAACTTTAATTTTTGAGTACGTCAAGAATAATAATGTAAATTCAATAGTAGATATAGACTTAAATAAAAATTTAGAATTAGTTTATATTAATGATCTAATTTCAAATATATTTAATGATTTAAAATTATTTGAGTTTGATCAAAAAAAACCAACTCTTAGTATTAAAAAAATTTCAGGTAATAATATTACTATTGGTAGATTTTTATCTAAAGTTAAATTATTAACTAATAAAATTAACAAAAATATTTATAATTCATCAAGTATTCTTGAAAAAAATATACTAAACATAATTCTCTCTTATCAATATTCACTTAAAAAAAATTATTTTTTACCACATATTTATAAAGATAGAAGAGGACATCTTTATGAAATAAGTAAATCTAGAGGTATCAATCACTCATTTTTATCAAACTCATTTAAGAATATAAAAAGAGGTGATCACTTTCATACTAATAAATTTGAAATTTTCCATATTCTTAAAGGTGAAGCTGAAATACATACTAAAAATTTGATAGATAATACCGTTAGAAAATATACTTTAAATGATAATAAAAAATCAATTTTAATGATACCTCCTTTTGTTAATCACACTTTTATTTCAAAGAAAAATAATACTTTAGCTCTATTTTTTAGCTCAGAGATTTTTGATATCTTAAATCCAGACACTTATAATTATGTCAAATAAGGAAAAAATATTATTTATTTTTGGTACTAGGCCAGAAATAATTAGAATGTCTTCTATTATAAATAAGTCTAAAGACTATTGTGATTTAAAAATATTGAATACAGGGCAAAATTTTGACCCAAATTTAAATAAAATATTTTTAAAGAACTTTAATTTAAATATCGATTTTTCTTTTAAAAATGATTCTGAAAACTTTATTGATTTTTTTGGTAATACTATATTGAAAATTAATAAACTTTTAGAAAATTATACTCCTGATAAGGTAGTAATTCTTGGTGATACAAATAGTGCTTTCGTTTCTTATATTTTTAAAAGATTAAATATACCTATTTACCATATAGAAGCAGGAAATAGATCTTTTGACGAAACTATACCTGAAGAAACAAATAGAAAAATTATTGATCATTTTTCTGATTATAACTTCGTCTATTCTGAAAGAGCTAGACAAAATTTACAAATCGAAGGTTTAAACCAAAATAGAATTTTTTTGATAGGAAGTCCCTTAAATGAAGTTTTTAAAGATAATGTCAAATCTATTAATAAATCTTTAATATTAAAAAAATTAAAATTAAAAAAGAAATCGTATTTTCTTATAAGTTTTCATAGGTATGAAAATATTAATAATAAGGAAAGGATTGATAGCTTTTGTAATATAATAAGAGTTTTAAACAAAAATTTTAATAAAAGAATTATTATCTCATATCATCCTTCTTTAAGAAGTAAATTGGATATTAAAAAATTATTTAAAAATAATCCAAATATTTCATTTTTAGATCCTTTCTCCTATTTTGATTATTGTAAGCTCCAAATTAATTCATTTTTTACTTTATCAGATAGTGGTTCTATTAGTGAAGAGTCTAGTATCCTTGGTTTCAAAGCAATAAGTATTAGGTATTCAATAGAAAGACAAGAAGCTACTGAGTCTGGTTATACTCCTATTTCAGGATTGGATATTAACAGAATTTTAAATCTCATTAAATTTAACAATACTCTCACTTCTAGTGCTAAAAGTATATTTCCTATAGAATACAGTATATTCGATACTTCAAAAAGATTTATTAATATTTTATTGGGCATAAATTATAAATAATTGTCCTTTTTATTAATTTCTGACAGTTATTATCCTGACCATAGATCTTCAGGTCTAATTGTAAAATCCTTGTATCAGATTTTAAAAAAAAATAATTACAAATGTAAAGTACTCTCGCTTATAGAAAATAATAAGTTCAAGTCAAATCAAGATTTGACTCTAATCAAAACAAATAATTTTAGAAAAAGTAATTTTATCATAAGGATTATATTTACTCTGTTTTATGTAACTAAATTGATTATATCTTTATCAAAATTAAAATATAATCCTAAACTCATATATATTTATTATCCATCTTTTATATTACTACTTTTAATACCTTTCGCTAAAATCAAATTTAAGAAAACTAAAATCTTAGTTCATTATCAGGATCATTTTCCAGAAAATGCATATGATTTAAAAATAATCAAAAGCAAAATTATTCTTAATTCTATATCCAAAGTTAGAAAAAAAATTCTATCTAAAGAAATCAAAATAGTAGTAAATTCAATTAAATTAAAAAAAAATTTAAAAAAATTAATTTGTAATAATGATATTTATTTTTTCCATAATTGGCCATTAATAAAAAAAGATAATACTTCTAAAAAAATTAAAAAATTTGATAAATTTACATTTATTTATACTGGAAATATAGGACCTGCACAAGAGATATTACCTATTTTGAATTTCTTTGCTAATACAAGATTAAATTTAGATTTAAGAATTTATGCTGATGGTAGAGATTTCATTAAATTAAAAAGCAACTTTTCGAAAATTAAAAATATTCATTTTAACTCTTTTACTAATAATAATTTGTCCAAAATATATCAGCAGAGTCATGCATCTATAATTTCTTTATCTTTAAAAAATAAAACAAGTTTTATTCCATCTAAGTTTTATGATTATACCAATCATAATTTACCAATATTTGCTCTCATACACAAAGAGTGTGATCTAAATAGTATCATACCAAAAATAGGTAATGGATTAGCCATTAACCACAATGAACCAATGATTATAAAAAAAAATATTGAAAAATTTATAAAAAATTACAAATCATATATTAATATTAACAACTCTAATATTTTTGAAAATAACATAAATATTTTTTTGGATTTCTTGGTTCAGACCTCATCAGATAATTTAAATTGACCTTTATTTATTATATTTTAAATAATTTAATATTATATTTAACATACTAATGTTCATTTTTTATACTATTTTCATTTCTTTGATTACTACTTTAACTGTATTTTTTTCAAAAAAAAAAGCGCTAGCTTATGATAGTGATTTCACAAAACCACAAGCTATTCATACTTCTAACACTCCCAGAGTTTTAGGAATTCCTTTATTTTTTATACTAATTTTTTTTATTTTTGTTCCTAATTCAATAGATAACATTTATTTGAAAATTTTTCTTATATCTTTATTATGTGCTATTTTTGGTCTTCTT
>MDTB01006279.1_pt1 | contig 42731 bp, 43 predicted proteins | sample 811161 | NCBI WGS metagenome assembly MDTB01 (sample SAMN05326650, study PRJNA326480) | marine metagenome | isolation source: seawater | place: Mediterranean Sea | collected 2009 | reverse complement strand
TGTCTTAAGACAAAGTACCATCGGCGCTGAAGGACTTGACTTCCGAGTTCGGAATGGGATCGGGTATGGCCCCTTCGCAATAATTACCAGGCAAGGTTTTATAGTATTTTTAAGATTTTTTGTAAATCAAAATTTTCGTTCATTACGTCGAATATTAGCCTAAAACAAAATTTATATTGACTATTTTTTAAGTTTAAATGAGACAATAGCGTCTCCTTGTTCAACAATGTCGCCATAAAACATTTTGAGCACTATTCCTCCTGATGCCGGGATGACAACATACTGCTCTCCAGCAATTTCATATAGTGTAGGTGGAGCAGATCCTATGAAAGGAAGTTCATAAGACCAAAGCTCATCTCCATTAAAACTATTAAAGGCTCTTATCTTTTTGTCTAAAGTACCTGAAACAAATACTATATTTCCAGCAGTAGCAGTCGCTCCCCCAAAATTTTCTGTTCCTGTTATTTTTCCTTTTTCTTTTAATTTTTTATAATAGCCTAAAGGAACTTGCCAAATTTTTTTTCCAGTACTTATATTTAGCGCAGTCAACGTTCCCCATGGAGGTTTAGATCCTGGATAATCATTTAAATCTCTTAGGGGCTTAGCCTTAGCAATATATCTCGGCTTTTTTTTTTCTTTATGAAGTTTTTTTACATTTATTTCCCAAGGGACATTATTTGAACTAACAAACATTATGTCTTTATAAGGGTCTATAGATGCGCCAGCCCAAATTGCGCCACCGTTATCTCCATACTGGATAGTTTTTTTTCCTAATTCATATGTTTCAAAAAAACCATAATTAGATTTTTGAACTATTGCATTAATATATTTTTGATCTTTTAATGTTAGGTCCGTAACATCATCTTTTTTAAAAATATTTTTAGCAAAAGGTTCTGGTAATTTAAATACTGGTTGATATTCACATGTTTTTTCTCCTTGTAGCTTTGAGGTTGGAGCTTTATGTAATTCATAATCAAATAATGATTTACCCGTATCCCTATCTAAAACGATAGTGTTACCGAGTTTAGAAACAACAACTACCACATCTATTCTTTTTCCAAACTTATTAATAGTAGTTAGAATTGGTGCAGCAGGTAAATCATTATTCCAGAGATCATGACAAGTTTCTTGAAAATGCCAAAGTTTCTTTTTATTTTCAATATCAATTGCTAAGATACTGTTAGCAAACAAATTTTTTCCTGGTCTATTTACACCAACATAATTCGGATGAGGATTGCCTGTTGCAAGATAAATAACACCTCTTTTATCATCGGCAGATAATCCACCCCAAGGATTTCCTCCTTTGAAATCTTTAGATTTACTATTAGAGTCTCTTAAATAGTATTTCCATTTAACATCTCCTGAATAAATATCGTAAATTTCTATGGATGGTTTAAAAGTTACTAAGATTAATTGCTCATTTAGAATTATAGGTGGAACAGGACTTGAGCCAGTTTTAACTGATCCATTCTTACCAAAATTTTTTATCAATTTACCTGTTATAGCGTTTAAAGCTATTATCTGATCATCATTTGTAAAAAATAACTTAACTAGATTATTTTTTTTATCTTCCCAAATTTGCATTCCTCTTTTTGCAGCATGGAAACCTTTTTTTACTTTATATTTCCAAATAATATTTCCATTTTTACCGTCAAGGCAAACAATAAAATTTCCTGGGGTTGGCATATAAATGTTACCAGCATAGATAATCGGATTAGCTTGAATACCTTTTTCTCCATCCTTAGATCTAAATATCCAAGCTGGTTCTAGTTTTTTTACATTAGAAATATTGATTTGATCTAAATTAGAAAAACGTACTGATAAAATATTTCCGTGACTTCTTCTCCAATTTTTTAAATAATTTTCAACTTCTTTTATTGTTTTTCCATCTTTAAAATTATTTTTTTTTCCTTTAATTGAAATAACATCTGGTAACTTATCTCTTTTCTTGGAGTCTTCAATAGACCATTGATTTCTATAACTTTTTGAAAATTTAAAATTTATATCAGAGTAATAATTTTCAATTACACTAAATATTTTTTTTATCTTTTTACTATTTAAATTATTTTTACTTATTTTGATGGAATTTTGATTGATATAAGAAGAATCATAACTCGTAAGGTCATACAAAATAAATAATGACAGTATAGTTGATAAAATTACGGATAGTTTAAAAAAAATTTTCATAGGTTAAATTTAAAATATTTATTCTATCCTTTGCCTTAAATTATTTATAAGTCAACTATAATTCTTATATTTATTAAAATTGGTGGGTGTGATAAGAATTGAACTTATGACCTCTACGATGTCAACGTAGCGTTCTACCACTGAACTACACACCCTATTAAAAAACTGATATAAACTTATTTAAAAGATTTTTTATTTTCAACTTATTTAAATAATATTTTTGAGCATTTAAATTTAAATTCTTCTTTTTTAACTTAATTTCATTTGATCTTAGCCAATCCTGCATCTCTTTTATATGCAAATTTCTTCTAGTCGTTGAAATATTATTTTCATGTAATCTATAGTAAGCAAGAGGGTCTTGAATGCATCCAAATTTATCTTTAATACTTAAATTGGTAAAAAAATCAAAATCACCAATAATTTCATATTTTTTATTAAATTTTTTTTCTTTAAATACTTTTTTCTTAACTAAAACTGTAAGAATACCAATATCATATTTGTCTAAAAGTTTTTGAGAAATATATCCAGTTGGTAATTTTCTTTTTGTATAAATTTTTTTTATTTTTTTTTTTCATCGAATATATAATAATTAGAATATACGAGAGTTAGATTTTTTTTTTCTATTAACTTAATTTGATCAGATATTTTTTTAGGCACCCACCAATCATCAACATCCAAAAAAGATATATATTTCCCTTTAGAAATTTTTATTGCCTCATTCCTAGCTTCATAAAGCTTAAGAAATTTTTTTGATTTGAAACATCTAATTCTAGAATCAGAACAATTTGAAACTATTTTTTGACTATTATCTGTTGAATTGTTGTTCCAAAAGATTATTTCGATATTTTTGTAAGTCTGTTTAATTGCGCTATTAATACTTTTTTTTAAAAATTTTTCCCCATTAAAACAATTAATTATAATACTAACGAGCGGTTGTTTATTTTTTTTTTTCATAAAATCTTTTAGTTCTTTTTAGACCATCTTTAAGAAAAATATTAGGCTTCCATTTAAAGGTTTTTTTGACTTTTTTTATGTCAGGAAATAAATTTAATATTTCATCTTTTCTCATAGCTAAATTACCGTATTGTGGAAATCCAGTTTTAGTAATTTCTTTAATAGTTTTTATAATTAATTTAATTTTTTTTGGTTTTCCTGATCCAACATTATAAATACCCTTCTTGATGTTTTTTTGTTGAATTATTTTAATGATTAAATTTGTTAAATCGTCTATGTACAAAAAATCTCTAAATTGATTTCCCTCCGTGCAATTAAATTTTATATTCTTTAAACATGATGTTATTGTGTATGGAATTAATCTATCCAATTTTTGATTTGGTCCATAAATTTGATACAACCTTAAAATAATACTTGGTAACTTTTTTTCCTTTAATATATATTTAGTAGCTAGGAGTTTTGCTCTGCTATAATGGGACTGAGGTTTGCAGTTAGCTGTTTCCCTTTGAGGTGATAAAATTTTTCCGTACTCCAAACAACTGCCTAACTGAATAAAAGTCTTGATATTTTTTTTTTTGAAAATATCAATCAAATTTTTTAATCCCTTATAATGAGCGGAATAAGTCATTTTCTTATTTTTATGGTCTATATTTCCACTTGCATTTAAAACATGGTCAAATTTACATGAAGTCTTTCTTTTTAGACTATTTAAATTTGATGTATTTGCAATTAAATATTTTACTCCTTTAATAATTTTACCCTTTGAAGGTTTGATAGATGAAAGGCTGTAAACAGTAAAATTTTTTTTAATTAATCTTTGTGCAACGTTGTGTCCGATAAAACCAGTTCCTCCTACAATCAAAATAATTTTTTTCACAAGTTCAAAATTTTATTTTTTTGTTTTTAAAATTATTTTCTAATATTTCTTTATCTCGTACAGTGTCCATACATTGCCAAAACCCAGGGTGTTTATATGCAAAAAGTTGATTTTTTTTTCCAATTTTTTCTAATGGTTCTCTTTCCAAAAAAGTTTTATCATTTTTTATAAAATCAAAAATTTTATTATTCATGACAAAAAAACCACCATTAATCCATCCTTCGTCCAAATTAGATTTTTCTTTAAAATAAATTACTTTATTTTTTCTTATTTTTATTGCCCCAAACCTTGCGGGTGGTCTAACTGCTGTCATAGTTACTAATTTTTTATTTTTTTTATGAAATTTTATTAATTTTTTTATATTTACATTAGACAAACCATCTCCGTAAGTAAGAAAAAAATTTTCATCTATTAAATATTTTTTTAATCTTTTTAATCTTCCTCCAGTCATAGTATTTTGTCCGGTATCAACTATTTTAATATTCCATCCATGTTTCTTTTTATTAAAATATTTTTTTATAACCTCACCTTTGTAACCTGATGCTATTATAAAATCTTTATATCCATAATTTGCATAATGTTTCATAATATAAAATAAAATTGGTTTTTTATTTATTTTTACCATTGGTTTTGGAATAGTTTTAGTATATTCCGATAATCTAGTACCTAATCCTCCTGCTAAAATTACTACTTTCATTCTATTTATTCAAAGTCCTTTCATAATATAAAATTTGTTCCAGCGACTTATCAATTATATTATCTTTTTTTTCAAAGAAATTTTTATACCAATCAATAGTTAAAAAAATAGTTTTATTAAAACTCAGAGTTGATTTCCAACCTAGTTTTTTTTTTGATTTTGAGCTATCTAGTTGTAATAAAGTATTTTCAAAAAACTTTTTATTTTCTTTAGATTTCCACTTAATCCTGTCCCAGTATTTTTGCATTTCTGTAACAACTTCTTTCACTTGATGATTTTTTGTTAAATTTGGGCAAAATTAAATGCCTCTCCATGATAATTTTTATTTTTTTTTAATTTACACGCTAATGTAAGGTAACCATTAATTACTTCTAATACGTGTTGCCATGGTCTAGTAGATTTTGGATTCCGTAAAAAAACTGTTTTACCTTTAATACAACTCTTTATGCAATCAGGTACCAATCTATCCTGAGACCAATCACCTCCACCAATAACATTTCCAGCCCTAGCTACCGCTATTGAAACTTTGTTTTTATTGTGAGAAAAAAAAGATTTTATATAGGATTGAATTACAATTTCTGCAGCTGATTTTGATGCGCCATAAGGATCAATTCCACCAATTATATCAGTTTCGGTATATCCTCTTTTAATTTCGAGATTTTTGTATGCTTTATCACTTGTTATTAAAACTGCTGTGCAAATTTTATTTATCTCCCTTAAGGCTTCTAAAACATTAAGTGTTCCTATCAAATTAGTTTTCCATGTTTCTACTGGCTCAAAATAAGATTTTCTTACAATCGATTGAGCAGCAAGATGAAAAATGAAATCAGGCTGATGTTTTTTAAAAACTTTTTTAAGTATTTTAAGATTTTTTATATCAATTTTTTGAGATACAATTTTTTTACTAATTCCCAAAGAAGCATAGTGTGAAGGAGACGTAGGTATATTTTTTGATATTCCTATAACTTTGGCTCCTAAACTTTGCAGCCATAAGGTTAACCATGAACCTTTAAAACCAGTATGACCTGTTATTAAAACTTTTTTTTTATTAAATATTTTTTTATAGTTCATTTATTTAATTCTATATTTGATAAAATTTGATAATTCAGTTTTTGATCATCTCTTGAAGTAAGATATTTTGTCTTATATTTCTTATATTTTTCCTCACTTATGATTAAACTATTTTTAATTAAATTTTCATCAAATTTCGAGTCTATATTAATAGGTTTTACACCAAGTTCTTCCGCAAAATAGTTTTGCTTTTCTCTCCAAATTTTATTCCTATTTAGCTCATCTGAATATAGCATAATAGAAGGTATATTATGTAAAGTGCTGAAGCATAAACCCGTCGAATCGATTGATATAATAATTTTCGCAAAAAAACTCTCTCTAACCAATCTATTATCAATGATTTCTCTTTTGCCGTAATATAAGGGAAATTTTTCATGTTTAGTTTTTGGGTGTGGTGCTATTTTAATCTTTATTTTTAAAAAATCTTCCAATTTATCAAAGAATCTAACCAAAGATGGATACCATTTTTCAGTTGTAAATAAATTTGACATATCAGTTTTTTTTATGAGATTGTCTCCCTGAAACATAGGCCCTGGTTTTTCTAAATATAATGCAGATAATCTTTCTACTTTCTTGTTGTTAAAATTTTTTTTCTCAATTAAATAATTAGAATAATCATGTGCGTTTCCTCTGATAATTATAGACTTTTTAGATCCATAATAATGATCTGTTCCCGACTTAAAGGAATATTTTGGATTTAAATTAAATAAATTACCTAGAAATTTAAAAAATTTATCAGATAAAAAATACTTTATTGAGATAGGGTTTAAACAAAATTCAAAAAGTTTAGTTAAAAAATTTTTTTTATTCAATTTTATTTCTTTATTTGGCATTTTAGCAGAAGCCCATCTAAAATCATTGATATTATTTTTTTTTAATTCAAGACAAATCATTAATGAAGAAAAATTTTCTGGCTTAACATCATTGCATATAAGAATATTGGGATCATTTTTTAAAAGAGAATTAAAAGATATTTTCCAATCTTTAATATTTTTAAATCTAGTCACTCTATTTTCTTGCATATCACTTAAGTAAGCTTTTTTAAAATGAGGATAAACAATATCTATTACCTCATGTATATGTATTTTTATGTCAAACTCTTTTTCTAAATATTCACATTCAAATCTTTCCCAGTCAAATTTCCTAAATTTAAAAGGGTATAAAAATAATAAATTTTTTGTTTTCAGATAAACCTACTTTTTTAATACTTTAGTTATAAAATTTAATTCTTTAATACTTAATTGAGCACTGGAAGGTAAGCAAATAAAATCTTTGTAATTATTTATAGCGCTACTAATTTTAAATTGTTTATTAAATCTAAATGGTTTTTGTTGATGGTTCGGTTTCCATATTGGTCTTGCCTGTATTCCATTTTTATTTAAGATATATAAAAGTTTTTTAGCATTTCTTTTATAAATATTTTTATCAACTTTTAACAAATTTAGCCAATAATTATTATTTGCATGAATAGGTGACTCTAAAATACTTAATCCCTTAATTATGTTAATTTTTTTTTTTATAAAAAATATTAATTTTTTTTTTTTTCTTTAAAATAAAATTAATATTTTCTAGTTGTGCAACTCCTAATGCTGCACAAATATTTGAAAGTCTGAAATTATATCCTACCTCATCATGGATAAATGCAAGCTGTTTATCTTTAGCTTGGGTTATCAAATATCTGGCTTTTTTAGTAAGATAATTATCTTTAATTAATATGACTCCCCCATTTCCAGTTGTGATCGTCTTATTCCCGTTAAAAGATATTACACCAAAATCTCCAACTGTTCCTGTATGTTTGTTTTTAAATTTTCCCTTTATATATTTTGTACCTATACTTTCGGCTGCATCTTCAATAATTTTAATGTTTCTTTTTTTGCAAATTTCAAAAAGTTTATCAAAATTAGCAGCATTACCAAAGGTATGCACGACCATTAGTGCAACAATTTTTTTTCCAGTTGAAATGTTAAATGTAGAATTATTTTTAAAGATTGTTTTTGTTAAAATAAAATCAATACATTTTGATTGATTGATGTTAAAATTTTCTTCTGTATCCATAAAAATAGGTTCTGCACCCGCATGTTTGATTGCATTAATAGTTGCTACAAAAGTGATAGTTGGTACAATTACCTCATCATTTTTTTTGGTTCCTGCTAATATTAAGCTCATTTGTAGACCAATTGTGCCGTTAAGAACAGCAACAGCATTTTTGGATTTAGTAAATTGACAAATTTTTTTTTCAAATATGTCTACGAATTTTCCAGCGGATGAAACCCAATTGTCTTTTACACATTTTAAAAGATATTTTTGTTCATTTCCAGAAAAGTAAGGTTCGTGTAGTCCAATATTTTTCATCATTTAAACTATTGTCCACCCACCATCAATTACTATATTCGTGCCTGTAATATATGAGCTAGCCTCTGAAGCTAAAAAAATAATAGTTGGCGCGATATCGGAGCTATTGCCCATCCGTTTTAATGGTGTTTTATTTGCATATCTTTTAATGAATTTTTTGGATTGATTATTTTTTTTTCCAGCAATTTTTCCTTGGATGCCGCCTGGGCTAATTGAGTTAACTCTTATTCCATGCTGCCCGTAATAGGCAGCCATTTGTTTTGTTTGATTGAGAATCCCCCCTTTAATTGAAGAGTATATAGCGTTTTCTTTTAAATTAATGCCCTTATATAATTCCTGATCTTGTCCTAACATTCCGTAAGTTGAAGCCAATTGAATTATTTTTCCTTTGATTTTCTTTTTTTTCATAAACTCAGCTACTACTCTGGCACACCAAACATATGAGTTTAGATGTAAATTAGTATTATTTATTATAGAATCTAGAGAAACTTGATCGAATGAACTTTTTGACCAATTTTTGTCAAAAGGGTAAGAACAATTTAAAAATATTTCGGGAGTTCCATATTTTAAAATAATTTTTTTTAAAAATTTTTCAAAATTCTTTAATTTTTTAACATCAAAACGTTCAAACTTGATTCCATTTTTATAATTAATCAATTTGTCTTTTTTAATATCTATATTTATAACTTTTGCTCCAGCATCTGATAAAGCAATACATGCTTCTTTTCCAATAGTACCAGAACCTCCTAAAATAAAAGCAGTTTTTTTATCTAATTTAAATTTTTCTAAATATTTCATTTATTTTTTTTTTTCATATAGTACTCTACTAAATCAAAATCTTCTTTATCGTCAATATCTATAGATCTAGATTTTGGCATTATAAAGATGCCAGTTTTGTGATTGAGAATATTTTTCGCATTTAATAAAGAACTTCTTTTCCAAATATATATTGATGCATTTACGTCGAAGATTTTTGGGGCTTCCTGTCTACCGTAAAAATTAATTTTTGTGTCTTTAACGATTTTAATTTTTTTTCTTTTTAGTTCTACCATATTATAATAGGGATTTTTATTTGCTGGACACACACTTAATAAATTTGAATTTTTATTTTTTATAAATTTTTTAAGAGCACCAGATATATCACTTGCTTGTCTTAATGGGGATGTGGCGTCTAAATCAACTATTATATCAAATTTTTTATTAAAGTATTTCTCAGAATTTAAAAGCGCGTGTTTTATTGCAGGAATTTTTGGTGCCTTGTCATGTGATAGTCTAAAAGGTCGATCAATCAAATAGTCTGCATATTTTTTTGAAATTCTTAGAATATTTTTAGAGTCTGATGATACAATAATTTTATCAAAAATTTTAGTTTTCATTGCTGTAATTAATGTATGAACTATTAACGGTTTACCATTTAAGACTTTAATATTTTTGTTTTTTAAAGTAGTAGAACCTCCTCTTGCACAAATGCTACATAAGATTTTCATATAGATATTTTTATTTCTTCAATTAATTTTTGTACTATCATTGCTTCTTTAAAAGTACAGTTAGTTGAATAATTTTTATTTAGTAGATTTAAACTTTCTTTTTTATAACTTTGCATGATGTTGTAATTTTTATATTTAAATATTTTTTTTTTCTCTCCTTCTATTAAGGTAATGGTATTATTTTTGATATCACCGTAAATAGAAAAGTTTTTTCCATTAATAATTATTTCTCTTTTTTCAATTTTAGAAAAAAAATTAAGATTTAGATTAATAAAAATATTTTTTTTATTAGTTGCGTTCAAGCATAAAATATCATCACAATCTATTTTTAAATTTGAGACCTTTTTATTAAAACTATATAGTATTTTTAAATTACCGAATATCCAGTTTAAATAATCAATTTCATGGCTTAATTCTAGTAAGACACCACCTCCTAATTTTTTTTGTGCACTTACAGTTTTTTTATAATCAATATTTCTCCAATCTGGTAAATATGTAAAACAGTCAGATCTCACAAAGAATATATTTTTTTTCCTCACGTAGTCTTTAATAAATTTTAAAACAGGATGGTGTCTTAAATTATAACCTACAAAATATTTATTTTTTTTAATTTTTGAAATATCCTGTTTTTTGTTAAAAAGTGGTTTTTCAACTAGAACTATTTTGTTATTATATAATTTTTCTATCAACAAAATAAATTTATAATGAAAAGATGATGGGGAACAAATAATTATATAATCGGGATCATAATTAATTAAGTTTGCATAATTTTTTTTAGGAATTTTTATAAATTTTCTTGATGGTATTAGCTTAATTACTATTTTTTTTTCAATTAATCTTAATGCTTTAAAATGATTTTTTCCTCCTGAACCCTCACCAATTATTAAAATTTTTTTAGACACGCAGTGTCTCCAGTCTTTTTTTATATTCATGCAATTGGCCTATGTCATACCATTGTTTTTGACCAATCTTAAATGTGCCAATTTTTAATTTATTTTTTTTTAAAATTTCTATAAAATTATTCATATCCATATACTTATTTTTTGGGATAAATCTTAATATATTTGAATTAAAAACATATAAACCTGTTGTAATTAAATGATTATATTTGGGTTTTTCTTCTATTTTCAGAAGCTCTTTATTTGAATTAATTTTACAAACTCCGTAAGGAATTAATGAAGTTTGATTAGAGGTCACTAAAGTTAAATCACTTTTATTTTTGATATGAGATTGAATTAAATTTTTAAAGTCAAATTCAAATACTACATCACAATTAGAAACTAAAAAATTTTTAGTAACTTTGCCTTTAAGCTTTTCGAGGCCACCTACAGTTCCGAGAGGTTTTAATTCATTGACATAACTAATTTTTTTTTTAATTCTGGGTATATTATTTATATAAGCTTTGATTAAGTCAGATTTAAAATTTAACATTAGAAAGAATTTTTTTGATCCAAATTTAGTAAAACTATCTATTATATTTTCAATAGCAGTTTTACCTTTAAGTGGCACCAAGGGTTTCGGAAGAACTCTAGTTATAGGGTCAAGCCTCTTACCTTTTCCACCAGCCATTATTACAACATTAGTTTTAAATAGTGTATTATTTTTACCTGATATTTTTTTCTTTATTCCAAAATTTTTAGACTTTAATATTACACCAATAATTTTTTTATCATTTTCATTATTTAAAATAGGAATAATTTCAATTCTTTTTTTTATAAATAGATTTTTTATTTTATTTGTTTTGATTTGACTTTGTAATAAATATTTAGTTTTTTTGTTACAAAGTTTATAAACTGTCTCTCTTTTATCTTTTTTTTGCTTTAAAATATTTCTTCTAATATCTCCATCTGTTAAAGATCCTAATAATTTCCTTTTTTCATCAACAATAAAACAAGTTTTTTCTCCATTTTTATCGATTATTTTTAATGCATCTTTTACATTTTTATTCTTCGAAATTATATATTTATTAATATTTTTAATCATCCTTCTATCCTACTAAATTTAATTAAATTTATTTTTTTTTCTATAGAATAGTTTCTTGCTTCTTCTAATCCACTTCCTAAAAAATTAAATAAATTGGCTGTTATTATTCCAGAAACTTTTTTATTATTTAATATGTTTGAGAAGTGTTCAGGTTTTCCAGCGCCGCCCATTATCAAAATTGGATTTGTAAAATCTTCTGATATAGTTTTTAGACAATCAAGATCTGGCCCTGCCGCTGTACCATCTTTATCAATTGAATTCATTATTAATTCTCCAAACTTTATTTTTTTTGTAGAAATTATAAAATCTTTTAAAGATTTAGAAAAAATTGTTCCACTATTTATATAGGTATTAATTTCATTTTGTTCCTTTTTATAATCGACCATTATAGAAATAGCTTGCTCACCATATATATTAGAAATTTTTTTACACTCATCACTATCAGAGTGGGCGAGATAATTGATTAATATTTTATCTGCTCCATTATCAAAGCATTTCTTAGCATGGCTAACATTTCTTATTCCTCCTCCTAATGTGATAGGTACAAATATTTTTTCCCTCAATTTATTGATGTCTTCAAAATATTTTTTAAAATCATCATTTGTAGGATCTTTTGTAACGTTAATGATCATCAACTCATCAATAAAGTCACATGTTTCTCCAAATCCAAAATTATTTTTTAACCATTCTACATCTCCAACTTTTTGTAATCTAAAATTTCTACTCAAATGAAAGCTGCCATTACTATATAATAAAGCGTAAATAATTCTTTTAAAGTTCATTTAATTTCCTCAATAAAATTCTTAATAAGTTTTAAACCAGCTTTATGGCTTTTTTCAGGGTGAAATTGAGCTCCAAATATTTTATCTTTTTCGATAAAAGAAATAAATTCTTCCCCATAATTTGTTTTGGAAGCTATACAATTGCTACTTAATTTTTCTTGAGAAGAAATACGATATGAATGTACAAAATAAAAAGGTGAGTTATTAGGAATATTTTTCCAAATTTTTGACTCTGTGTAGTTAACTAAATTAAAACCTATATGTGGAATGCTAATATTTAAATTTTTTTCAAATTGATGACATTTTCCACTAAATAAGCTTAAACCTTTTTCATCACCATTTTCTGAACTGCTTTCAAACATTAATTGCATACCTAGACAAATTCCCATAAATGGTTTTGATTCACCGATAAAATTTTCGATTGCCTCAGGCCAACCTAGACTTCTTAATTTTTTTGCAGCTTTATTGAAGGAACCAACTCCCGGTAGAATTAAATGGGTTAATTTCTTTTGATTTCCAGGTTTATCTAAAATTTCATAATCGAAATTTAAATAATTAATTGCATTTATCAACGAAGCAATATTTCCAAATTCACAGTTTATAATTCCAATTTTAATATCGTTCATATTAAGAAATTTTAAATTTTGGCACCCATCTATTCTTTTTTTCAAACAAATTTTTATTTGCCCATTTATCAATATTTTCTTGAAATTCTTTCATTGGCATTTTGTAATAATCACAATATTCTTCAAATAACTTCTCTGGATATATATCGTCGTACATTTGAACCAATTGCACTGCTTGTTGTCGCGACATTGCTCCTCGTCTTACATCAATACCAGCATCTTGCGTAGTTCTACCAAACCCAAATTTTAAATACATAAAATATACATGTAACTGATAAATTTTTTGATCAGTTTGAGCAAAGTTTGTATAGCTGCCTTCGTTCAAAGTTGGTGATTCTTGTAATCCACATTTTTCTTTTGCCAAAACATAGTTTCTATATGGATCCCAATTTTCATAAAAACCGTAATGGGTTAGCTCAAGTTTGAAATCTTTTACTTCATTTTTATTTGGATAAGTAAACCAATATAATTCCCTATCACTTAAGCCTTTGGCTTTTGCTTTATCTATTATTTTTTGATATCCGCCTTCCATATATCTTGAAATTTGATAGTCAATATCATAAACACCGTTATTTTTAAATTTAGCATCACCTCCGTACTCTACCTCGCCATCCTCTGAGTAAAAAATCAAAGGAATATTCATTTGAATTGCCACTCTTAATACAGCTGTATGAATTCCCATTAACCAGCCATAATATGGAAAACCCATATCAATTAAACCAATTTTATTTAAAATTCTCATTGCATTTTGATCTGGTGTAACGTGTATATGGTCGTAACCACTATTTATAAATGCATCCAAATTTTTTTTTCCTATATCTGTTTCCATAATAGGTCTGAAAGTGACCGATAATGGATTCATTTTATGTTTGTGTTTAATATTGTAACTTACATATGAACCATCTTTTCCACCACTAACGGTAGTTATGCAGTCATACTTTAATCCATTTGCTCTGTGTTTATTGAGAAGTTTTTCAAGTTGATCTTGTCTTTTAGTCCAGTCAATTTTTTTCTTTTCTTCGGACCATTGGCACGCACTACAAAAACCTCTGTCGTCAAAAGTGATTCTAGGTCTTGTTGACATTGTGACACAGTTTTTGCACCAAAATAATTTTTTCATATTAAATTTTTTTTAGATCATTAAATTTTTTTAAATTTGTTTTTTTTAAATTTAATTTATTTAAGATATTAATAATTTTTTTACTTGTGTTTTTTTGAAAATATGGATTTTTAACTTTAATCAATTTTCTTTTAAAATCCCGCCTGTTAATTTTATCAAAAGCTTTTTTTAAATTTGTCATATTTACATGATCAATATTTATTACACTATTTGTTGAAATTCTTCCCTTTTGTCGATTTCCAAGATTTATTGTAGGCTTTTTTAAACTTGGAACTTCAGACAAACCACTAGATGAATTTCCTACAACAGCATTTATATGTTTTATAATTGAAAAATAATTCTTTTTTCCAAGAGACAAAAAGTATCTTGATTTTTTATTGGTATTTACAAAATTTTTAATCAAATTGATAATTTTATAATTATTTATGTCAGAATTAGGGAGCGTGAATATTATTGTAGCTTCTTTTTTTTTAGATAGAAAATATAATAATACTTTAAGTTGATTAATTCCATAATCAGGCTCGAAAGTAACTGGATGGAAAGTCACTAAATAGTTTTCTTTTCCAAATTTAAATTTAAATTTTTTTTCAATTTCTTTTTTTGAAAGAAGATTGATTTTATAAATATCTTCTACACCTGTGCCGCCAACAGTAAATATATTTTTAGGATTTTCTCCAAGTTGTTTTACTCTATTTTTATAAGAAGAATGGGCCACAAAATGATAACTTGAAAATTTTGTTATTGAATGTCTTATTGACTCATCAATAGCACCCTCAGTTACTTCTCCTCCGGATAAATGAATTATTGGAATTCTATAAAAACTTGCACTTATAACAGCTGAAAAAATTTCATATCTGTCACCTAAAACTAGAATTGCATTGAATTTTTCTTTCTTAAATAAATTATTAAATTTTTTTATACCGTCTGCTAAAAAATTTAAAATTGAAGAATTGGTGTCATCTTTATAATTAATCTTTATTTTATAATTAATCTTTAAACCATCTTTTTTAATTTTTTTATATGTATTTTGATTTTTTAAAAAATGAGATCCTGTTGCTGCAATTTTTAAATTAAAATTCTTTGAAACTTTTAGTTTTTCCATTAAGGGTTTAAGAAGGTCATAGTCTGCTCTCCCACCTGTAATAATACATATTTTTTTATTTGATTTTGTCATCTTTTTTATAATTAAATTTTGATTTTTTATTAATTAATTTATTCCATTCCATAGGTGAAACACCATTGCCAGGTCTTTTGACTGTCAAGTTATGAATAGAAAATCTTTCTCCTTCTTTTATTTGCTTTCTAGCAACAATAGATTTACGAGCAAAAATTATATTTTTTGACTCCGATGTTGTAAGTTTTTTAATAGAAGTTCCCATGGCTATATCTATGTTTCTAATTGAAGAAATTAATTTTTTTAACTCCTCTGGATTAAGGCTTGCTTTTTGATCTGGGCCCTCCCAATTTTTGTTTAACGTAAAATGTTTTTCAATTACAGTTGCGCCTAAAGCAACTGCAGCCACTGACACTTCTTCACCTATAGTATGATCTGAATATCCAAAATTTATTTTAAATTTTTTTTTAATTTCTTTTAAAACATTCAGATTCACATTTTTATAAGGAGTGGGGTATGCAGTGTTACAGTGTAATAAGGTAATTTTATTTTTTTTTAAACCATTAGAAATAAGTATATTAAGAGCTTTTTTTATTTCTTTGAAATTTGACATCCCTGTTGAAAGTATAATTTTTTTTTTTGTTTTTGATATTTTTTTTAAATACGGAAAATTAGTTATTTCGCCAGACGGTATTTTTAAAATTTTTAAATCAAGATCATTAATTAAAAAATTAAGACTTATTAAATCAAATGCTGATGAAATAAAATCTATCTTAATTTTTTTTGAAAAATTGTATAGAATTCTTTGATCATTTTGACTTAATTCAAATTTTTTAATCATTTCTATCATTTTAATTTTTTTATTTTTTAAATTTTTTTTTTGATATTTAGCTAAATCTAAATCTTTAGTCACAACTTCTTCAGAAATAAAAGACTGAAATTTTATTGCATCAGCACCACATTTTTTGGCCTCAGAGATAAATTTTTTTGCTATTTTCAAGCTTCCTTTATGATTTATTCCAGCCTCAGCAATAATATATGTCCTCTTATTTGTATTTAATAACATGCTTTATTTACCGTCATTTTGATACCTTCTTTAAGATCTATTTTTGGTTCCCATTTTAATTTTTTTTTTGCTAATTTTATATTTATATCCATTGGGTTTAAGGGTGGAAAAAAAAGTTTTTTATTTATATTAATTATTTCACTTTTGCTTTTTAATGTCTTAACAATAGTTTTTGCTAAATTATTAAAATCAACACATTTTTTACTTCCTAAATTAAATACTCCATAAATTGAATTATTTATAATTTTATAAATTGCTGAAGATATATCCTTAGCGTGTATTAAATTAATTTTTGTATCTTTATAGTCAAATATTTTAATAGGTTTATTTTTTTTAGCTTTATTGATCATAGTTGGTATAATTTTATTTTCACTCATACCATACCCATATAATGATGATGCTCTAACAACTGTGAGTTTAAAATAATATTTTTTTAAGCTTAATATTTTTTTTTCACATAATATTTTTGAATTTATATATATATTTTTTGATTTACTTAAAATTTTTGAATTTTCTTTATTTTTTTTGTATTTTTCTTTATATAAAACAGCACCAGAAATTAATATAAAATGATTGCCATTTAATCGTGACCATTTTGCTAAAGTAACAGAAGAAGTTATATTAATTTTATTTACTTCTCTTCTTTTTATTATTTTTCCATGGATTGGTACTGTAGCACCCATGTGAATTAAGGAGTCTATATTTTTATAAATTTTATTTAACCTATCAAATTTTATTTTTTTCTTTAAATCTAATTTTTTCCAAATTAAATTTCTATGATTAATTAGAGGTTTTTTTCTTGAAGTAGCAATTATTTTATATTTTTTTTTAAGCAAATAAGTGATTACGTGCTTACCTAATAATCCAGAGGCACCAGTAATACCAATATAGTTTTTATTTAAAACCATTTTTTTATTTTTCCTTTACCGATGCTTTTGTTTAAATTATCAAGATTTATTTTATCCAAAAATATTTCTTCAACATATCTAAATGTAACACCTTTTTTTATTGATGGTTTTTTTATTTTTTTTTTTAAAATAAAACTTTTTAAAAACATTTCCGGCTCATTAAATCCAAAATATGATCTGATTGATGTTGTTCCAGAAAACCTTGGATTAAATTCAAAAGGTATTGGACCCTTTTTTCCTATTCTTAGTTGAATATTAAAACTTCCAGTATTATTTAAAAGTTGGGCAATTTTTTTAATTAATATTGATATTTTACTATTAGTTTTAACCTCTGTTATCCATGAAGTTCCGTGTAAAATTTTTCTTTTGGCTATAAATGGTCCAATAATTTTTTTATCTTTTGAAGTAAAAAAGCTGCACGTATATTCAGTCTTTAAATCATTTGCTCTTGATCCAATATGTTCTTGTAAAATTGGTTTGCTTACAAAGTTAAATAAAGAAATAAGATCTTTGACTGTATTTATTAAATATACATTTCTTGAAGACGTCCCGTGTCTACTTTTAAGAATGAAAGGCTTCTTAAGTTTTTTAGAAAATTTTAATGCTTCTTTTAAATTTTTTGGTGAATATGTTTTTAAGTAAGGCAAATTATTTTCATACAAAAATTTTTGTGTCAGATATTTATCGTCTGATATTTTTACAACATCGAGATTAGAGACACATATTTCACAATTTGTTTTTTCTTTTATTAACTTCTTGTTTTTTGCAAAAAAAACTAAATCAAATTCAGAGCCAACCATTAAAACATCAATTTTCAATTTTTTTAAATTTTTAAGATACCAAGTCAAAGCACCTTTGCTCTCAACTTTTGGCACTATTATTGCTTTTTTTGTTCTAAATAAAGCTGCATTAAAATAGTCAATATCAGCTGATATAACATCACATTTTACTCTCGAAATATTTAATGACTTTATAATAGATTGCCCGACACCACTTCCAGCACCAGTTACTAAAACTTTTATTTTTGGCATAAGCTATATCTTTGTTATTTTTCCTAGTTCATGTTTGTTATGAGCATTAGAACCCAATGAAAATAAAGTTTTGCTTTTGAGACATTCATTTAATATTTGACGGTAATTTTTATGGTAATGAAAATTTACTTCGAAAATTTTTTCTCTTTTTTGACATTTTTTGATTATTTCTTTAAATAATTTCCATTTAGGATAAATTTTAAATCTTTTAATAGACATCCCAAAAGGATGTCCAATAATATCTGCATCTGAATTATTTATAGCTGCAACTAATAAATCATACTCTATTTCTACTGCATCCTTTTGTTTTATGTTATTTGTATTTTTCATTATTTTTCCTTTTTCACCTGGAAATCTATGCACGCTTGCCATGATTAAATCGCACTTTTTTTTTATCCTAGAATTAATATCTAGCGTTCCTCTATAATTGAGGACTTTAACCTCTGTGCCTACTAGTAATTCGCATTTATTCTCAGTTTTTTTTTGAGCTTTTTTAATATCATTTGCAAATTTAAAAAACCAATTACCACTTGTTTTTCTTGAATGTTCACTGAATAAAATAGTTTTAATTTTTTTTTTGCATGCTGTAAAAGCCATCTCTTCAACAGTATTTTTTCCATCAGTCCAGTTTGTATGCACGTGTAGATCAATTAAAGGAATTTTATTTGTATTTTTAAAATTTTCAAATACTTTCTTAAAAAAATAATTTTTTTTAAATTTCATTTATTTCAATCATTAAAAACTTCAGTTTTATAAAGTTTTAAATTTTTACTATTAGAAAACCACTCTATTGTTTTTTTTAACCCTTCTTCAAAACCTCTTTTGTTAGAAAATTTTGGATTCCAATTAATTATTTTTTTTGCTTTTTTTGTTGAAGCTAATAACCTCTTAACTTCACTATGTTTTGGTCTAATTCTCAAGTTATGTTTTTTTATAACAATTTTTTTACTCATTAATTTTGAAATTTTATTTGCTAATTCTTTTATTGATATTTCAAAACCGCTGCCAATATTTATTATTTCGCCAATATTTTTTTTATTATTAATTGAATTAATAAATCCAGTAACTGTATCCTCAACATACGTAAAATCTCTAGTTGGATAAAGAGAACCTAATTTTAAATTTTTCTCTTTTAATATCTGTGTAATTATCGTTGGAATAATTGCTCTTGCAGATTGTCTTGGCCCAAAAGTATTAAATGGGCGCAATATTGTAATTGGAAGATTAAATGATTTTTCATATGATAAGGCTATTTGATCTGCTGCAATCTTACTAGCTGCGTATGGTGATTGGCCAGATATAGGATGATCTTCTGATATTGGAATAAACTTAGGAGTTCCATAAACTTCACTTGTAGATGTATGAATAATTTTTTTTACATTAGAGTTTTTGGCTGAATTCAAAATATTCAATAGCCCGTACACATTTGTGTCTAGATAGGATTTTGATGCTCTATATGAATATGGGATTCCTATTAAAGCAGCTAAGTTGATTACTACATCTGTTTTTTGTTTTACTATATTTCTTATTAAATATTCATCACGAACATCACCTGTAATAACTTCAATATTTTTTTTTATATTCTTGTTGATATGATCCAGCCAACCCCAGCTATTGAAAGAATTATATAATACTAAACATTTTACGTTGTGCCCTTTTTTAACTAGAGATTCTGTTAAGTGAGACCCTATGAAGCCTTCTGAGCCCGTGATAAATATATTCATAATTAAAAGCTGTGGTCTCCAAATATTGCTCCATCAGACTTTCTGTAAGAAACCCAGAAAGCCTCACAACCTGGCTCTTTCAACCTCAGAAACCAACTAAAAAAATGATTTTTTGTTTTTAATTTAGAAATATTTTTTAGTTTAGATATATTTAAAATAGTTAATGAGTCAGGCTCAATTGTGACATTTATTTTATCCTTAGTTTTGTAACTAGTTGAATAAATATTTAATTCTCCTTTAGCTATTTTACTATTTGAATTTTGATAATTATCATTAATTATCATTACCAGTGTTTCATATTTATCACCTACGTACCCATGACCCCAATGACTTAATTTTGCAGGTGTAATACATGATCTGGCACCATCAGCAACATCTACAGAGTAATTTGATTTCGATCCTTTTACTTTGTACACAAATGATGCATTAAATCTTGATGGTATTTTATCTCCCATCATTTTAAGTGATATGAATTGGTCTTCATTATTAACTGGAAAAATATTCATCTTTGACAATGATTTAGAATTATAATTAATTAAAATTTTGTCACTTTGTAATCTTCTTTGATTAAATTTTTTTATAAAAGTTTCTCCCTTAAAACTTCCAATACAGTTTGTTGGAAAGACTTTCAGATTTAAATCTAATTCCCTATTCCTGTACGCACTTAGTTTTGATTGAAATGTTTTATCATTAATCGTAGGACAATAATCTTTTCTTTCAATAAACGGAAATGAATGAGTTGTTTCAAAAAAATTTTCTTTTTTATGATAATTTCCTACGACTAAACGGGGGAAAATAGAATTATGCTCAACCTTGACAGATACGAAATCATTATTGGTGTATTTTATTTTACCAAATATTTCTTTAATAAAAAATATTCTAGAACCAAAAAGTTTTAATTTTTCAATATTAATTTTTTTAACCTTTTTAATTTTTTTGTCATGAGTGAGAAGAGTTACAGTAATATATTTTTTTTTTTGGCAAAGTAGGGCCTACAAAATAATGAAAAAAAGGTGTTACATTTTTTTCAAATTTACAAGTCCAATTTGTCTCTTTTGTATAAAAAATTTCATGTTTTTCATTTACATTTTTAATTCTTCCAGCACTATGAACAGAACTAAATAAATTATTTGATTTATATACACCGAGTAAAGCAGGAAACGGGAAGTTTAAATTTTCTAAAGATAAGATTTCAACACAAACAGTTCCAGTAAATTTATTTTTTAGTTTATCTCCAAGTATCGTTGCGATAGAAAATTGATTATGATAATTATTAATTTTACTATTAAAACGCTCTACTAAATCTCCCTCTTCATTATAGATATAAAGTACTAAATTAATTGACTCAGTTTTAATATTATTTTTGTTTAGCCAATAATTAAAAAATACTAGGAAAAAATCATTTTTTTTTGTTATATAGATTGGAAAAAAAGCAGAAGCTCTATTATGAAATATTTTTTTTCTAGCTTCAAAACCTTTTTTTAAAGAAATAAATCCCTGGCTATTTTTGTTTTTCATTATCTATCTCCTTTTTAAGTTCGTCATATTCAATCATTTTTCTTTTCATAAAAGCTACAGTTAATTTTGTTTTTTCGGCTATGCCCTTTGGGGTAATAATATAAATGTAATTCAGTTTGTTTGGGTTTTTTTTAAAATTTCCTATTTTTATTAATCCTTTATTTTTCAAAGATTTTAAGCAATAATTAAGTTTCCCTAAACTAAAATTAAGTTCTTTAGCAAGTTCTCTTTGAGACCCAGCAGGATTTTTATTTATTTTTCTAAGAATATTTAAGTGATCTTGTTTATCCATAATAAGTTTGTTTTGTTCAAATATTGAACATATAATAAAAAATTTCCTCTTTTGTAAAGGCTTTTTTTTAAATATTTTAAGATTTGGGCTTTTTTTGAGCTTTTGCGCTATTTTTTACTTTCGCATTATAACTCAAATTAATTGAAGCAAAATAAACATGAATAAAAAAAGTTTGAACAGCTGAGATTATAAAAAAAATTAAAATTAATATAATTGCTATCAAAAAGAGATTTTGTTCTTGATTTAAAAATAAAAGAGAGATTATCAATATAGAATAGATGTCGTTATAAACCTTAGGAAGTTTAGGTAAAAAAGATCTTTTTATGTAAGGCAAAACTTTTTTTTTGTTTTCTTTATTGTGCCATCTAACGAGAGCTGCATATTTATCATAAATTAAACTATCAAAAATTGTAAAAATAGAGGCTAAAAAACCTAATATTAACAAACTCATATTTTCAAATAATTGAAAACTGTAAATAGAAAGTGATAATGATAAAAAGGCATTTAAAAAAATATCTGCCAATCCATCTATAAATCTCCCATAAAATGTTGAAATACTAAAATATCTAGCTACTGTCCCGTCAGAAAAATCAAGTATTCGGTATAATAAATAAAAAATTATTCCAAGATTAAAATATTGTTCTGTTCCAACAATTATAAATATTCCCATAAAAATTGAAATTAAAAAATTAGTTAGTGTTAAAAAGTTTGGATTTAATTTTAAAATTATAAATAACGGTGTAATGAAATAAGAAATTCTACAAAATAAGATTTGGCAAAAAGATTCATTAGTTAAATTATAAATTTTGCTAGTTTTATTTGAAATATTTTTGAATATTTTTAAATAATTTTTCATACTTTTTCTATTGATATTAATTGATTTTTCTTTAATTCATAAAGTTTATTGCAGTACTCCATTGGATTTTTCTTATGTGAAACAAAAATAATGGTTTTATCTTTTTTAATACTATTAATAGTTTCCATAATTTTAATTTCTGTTTGATTGTCTAAAGAACTTGTAGATTCATCAAAAATTAATATATCAGGATTTATATAAAGAGCTCTGGCTATTCCTATTCTCTGAAGTTGTCCTCCTGAAATTTGAGCTCCCCTTTCTCCAACTAGAGTTTCAACTCCATTAGGCAGATCGTTAACAAATTTCTCAAGTTGTGAGTCTTTTATAGCTGATGTTAATCTTTTATAATTAATTTTTTTATTATCAAATCCAAAAGCAATATTTTTAGCAATTGACTCATCTAACAAATAAATATTTTGAGGTACAAATCCAATTTTTGATTGCCAACTCAATAAATTATCTTTAATATTTATATCATCAACTTTTATTTCTCCTTTAGTTGGATGTATCAATCCTAGTAATAAATTTAATAATGTGCTTTTTCCAACACCTGTTTCTCCAAAAATTCCAACAAAATCTTTTTTTTCAATAATCAAATTTATTTCATCAAATACCTTATTACTGTTATTAAAATTAAAAGATATATTTTCAAAATTTATTCTTTTTTCAAATTTTAATGGCGCAGCATTAATATATTTTAATTTTTCATCTTGTAGATTTTTTTCAAGATTTTCATTAATCATTGTAATAGCAGCTTCACCGAAATTGATCGTTTGGACAGCAAGCACAATCCTATTAATTGATGGAATCACTCTTATTACTGCAACACCAAATAAGCCTAAGATTGGTGTTAAACTTATTAGGTTAGCTTTGTCAAAAAAAGATTTAAATATAAGAAATAGTACAAAAATTAATACACATAAAAACTCAAACCAAAGTCTTGGTAGTCTTTTTAAAAATGTTTCATATCCTTCAATATTAATTACTTTTTTATTAAAAAAGTTAAATGAGTTTAAAAAAAAATTTTCCTTATTATAAATTTTAATTTCTTTAATTGCACCAAATGTTTCTTGTAGATTTTTAATTTTAAGAGAATTATTATCAAATCTTACTTTACTTAGAAAAGAAATTTCTTTTTTCATTAAATTGTAAAAAATATAACCAAAACTAAAAGAAAATAATAATATTATTAATGTACCAATTGGCTCTACTATAAATAAAATTATCAAAACTCCTATTATAATTAAAATTTCTGCCATTAAAATTATACAATTAAACAAGCTATTACCAAATGAATCTATTTGGTCTTTTGTAAAATTAATTAGATTAGAAGAATTTATATTTGAATGAAAAGTAAAAGGATAAAAAATAAATTTTTTATATAATTTTTCTGTAATCTCGAACTTAATATCCATTATTTTTTTTACTTCAATCTTAGCTATAAAAGTAAGAAGTAGGTTCTTCAAAAAATAAACAAAAAGTAGTAGCAATAATGATATTATTACTACTTGTTGATAATTGATTTCTGAAAAAAAAATTCCATAAATATTTTGAAGATAAATTGCAGTTTCATTTCCTGTATCAAATAATATTGAAACTACAGGAAAAACCATCCCAATACTTAATAATTCTGACAGCATTCCCAATATTATTAAAGCTGTCAAAGTGTAAAATTTCTTTTTTTGACTATGGTTTAGAACTTTCCAAATATTTTTAAAATTTTTTTTCAATATATCTTACTGTATTAGCTTAATTATATTTTTTATTGAAGATAGATTTTTATCTGCCTCTTTAGCTCTATTATTTAATAAAATTGTTTTAGCGGTGTTCACCATAGCTGGATGAGCTGCTCTAAGTAAATGATTAGCATAAATTACTATTTGAAAACCATTTGAAATTAATTGTTTTTCAAATGTTTGTGAGTATGTGGATGGAACTGAAACTAAAGGTGTTGTTTTATTAAAACTTCTAAATTTTTTAGCAAAAGCAAATATTTCGTCAGGAGTGTTTTCTTTACTATGTATCATTATTGCGTCAACTCCAGCCTTTGTGTATGCTTTAGCTCTTTTAAGAGCATCATCAATTCCCTTATTAAGTATAAAGCTTTCAATTCTCGCTATAACCATAAAGTCATCAGAAGAAGATGCGTTTTTCGCAGCTGTAATTTTTTTGCAAAACGTCTTAATGTTGTCTTGTTTAACTCCAGATTGTTCTTTAAATAATGAATTTTTTTTTAATCCTATTTTATCCTCGAATATTACAGCGGAAACGCCCAGTCGATCCAATGTTTTAACAAGAAAAGGCAAATGCTCTAACCGACCTCCATTGTCACCATCAAAAATCATTGGTTTAGTGGTAACATCCAAAATTTCATTTACACCAATCATTCTAGTTGAATAATCAACTGATTGATTGTCTGGTTTGCCTCTAGCCGTAGAGTCGGTCAAACTAGATGACCACATTCCATCAAATTCTAAGAAATTCTTATTTTTTAAGACTGATAAACTTTCTATTATTAAACCCGACAATGCATTATGTGACTCAAGAATTCTAATAATTTTTTTTCTTTTCGCTTTTAGCAATCTTTTAAGTTTAGGTCTTCTATTCTCTGGAGCATTACCAGCTTCTAATTTTTTTTCTTTGATAAAAGATTGTGAAATATCTTTGACATATTTAGTTTCTATTAGTTTTCCACCAAATTTTTTTAATGTTTTAATTACTTTTTTTCGAATTATTTTTTGGACTCCCTCTTTCCAGTCATCACCATGCACAACAAAATTTGGTTTAATTACATTTAAATTTTCTGTATAATCTAGTGTTTCCTGTTTAATTACTGATTTTACGTATGGCAATCCTTTGATTAATCTTTCTCTTTTGTGATAGCTCAAATGTGGAAGAGACTTATAAGTAATTATAGCTTCGTCAGTTAACAATCCAACTGTAATTTCTCCATATCTTGAAGCATATTTTAAAATTTTTTTATGTCCAGAGTGAAGGATATCGTCAGAGAATGCAAAATAAACTTTTTTTTTCATAATTTTTTTCATATTTAATGATTATTAATTTTTTGATATATTTTATCACTCACCTTATCACTTTTTAGGCAAATGTCATTAAAGTTGTTATTCATTTCTTTTTTATTTACAAAAATATCATCAACTACTTTTTCAATTTCATCGAAAGTTGATAAGACTATTTTTTTTAAATTATTATTTTTTTCAAAAAAAACATTGTTATTTTGATTTAGATCTACAAAAAAGCTATTTCCTTTAATAGCGTTTATTTCTAAAATCATTGTTGAAGAAAAAGAGATAAATAATCGTGTATTCTTTATGAGAGTATATGAGTTTAATAGTGGATCTAAATATTTTATTTGAGAGTCTTTAAGAATTTCTCTTTCAACGGGATCCTTACTGTTGTTCGGATGATGCTTCATACAAATATTAAGATTAGGAAATTTTAATGAAATTAACTTTATTAATCGTATAAAATTATAGTAATTTTCTTTTTGGCTTTTATTAACATATAGCCAATTAAATAAGTTTACACCTACAACTAAAATATCAATTTTATTTTTTGAGTGAAAATTTTCGGTTGAATCTTCATAAAATACCTCGTTTCGTAAAGAGCCTACCGGATAACTTTCCTCTACTCTACTACCCAATTCGTTTAAAGATGCCTTTGAATACTGTTCATCTCCAAACGTAAAAAATAAATCAGTGTCATTAAACATATTTATTGAAGCTTCAGCTAAATGGCTCTGAACACAGGTTGAAATTTTTCCACCCATTTTTTTAAATAGAAAATTTCTAACAGGACAAGTGTTGTAAATTCTATCTTGTATCATAAAACGTGATTTATATTTTTTAAATATTGAAAAGTTTTTAGCATATGCAAATAAAACTATATTAAAAATTTTAAAAAAATTAAAATTTTCTTTAAATGAACAATAAAATAAATTAAATGAGTAAATAATAAAATTAAATTTTTTTTTAATACAACTTGAGTCAAAAGATATATCTTTTTTATTTTCAATATTTGTATTAAACTTGATTTTATTTTCTCGGTCTTTATATTTAATACTTAAAAAATTATTTTGATAATAAAGTAATAAATTTTCTTTTAGGTAAGAGTCGCTTATGTTTCTTTTTGTATTTGAAAAATCTAATTTTCTTGAGGATATTATTGTTGAATTATTAAAGTTTTTTAAAACGTTCTTAAATTTATCAATTTCATCAAAGTAATCTACATTGAATAAAATAATATCAGTATTTACAACTTTATTTTTCTTAAAGTTGAAGGATATTAAAAAAATTATGTATAAATAAATAAAAAAATCTAGAATAATTTTAAGTTTACCAGAAAAATTTTTAAATCTATTATTTTTATAATCATAATAATTTGAAATTATTTTTTTAATTTTGAGCTCTATAATACTACTATCTATCTCAATAAGTGTAGAAAATTCGTTTACTTTATTACTTATTTTTTTTTGTTTTACAAATTTTTCTACAAAAACTTTTATATTTTTAATGCAATCTAAAGAATTTGGACTTAAAGTATTCGCTTCAAAGTCTTTTAAATCTATCATATTTTTGAAAATGTTCTTTTTGCTTTTTTTATGTCTTCGGTAGTATTAATATTTACCCAGGGTGAGAATTGTTTGTTTAAAGCTGTAATTAATGGTTTTTTTTCAACAATAAACATGTCCAAAACCTGCTCCCAAGATAAAAATTTGTTTCTTTTCGTTTTAAATTTTATTTTCATAAAATTAAAAAATTGACCCATTATTTTCTTTGATAATTTATTTATGCCCACAATTTCTGACGAAAAATCACTCATATTCTCGATATAACTAATTCTTTCAATATAATTTTTTTTATTTGATTTAACTACAAAAGTTTTAGCCTTTAGTTTATTTTTGCCTAGAGATTTTACTCCAACTATATTTTTAGAATTGCTCGAGATTATATTGTCTAAAAGTTTTACATTAAATATTATATCAGTATGTATTAGCAAAAAAGAATTTTTTTTACTCCAATATTTTTTATATTTATACCAGGTAAAGGCATGTCCATATTTTTTGTAGTCTTTGACTGACACATAATTGATCTTTATATTTTCAATTTTTTTTAATTCTTTTTTAATTAAATTTGACTTGTATCCAACTAAGATATTTATCTTCTCGGCTTTTCTTTTTTTTAAAATTTCTATCAATCTAGATATTAGAGTTTTATTGCCTATTTTAATCAATGATTTAGGTTTGATTTTTCCAATTTTTCCAAGTCTTTTACCCACTCCAGCTGAAAGCAAAACAATATCTGTATTTGATAAATCGATCATTCTTTTATTTATAAATAAATTTAAGTATATGGATTAAGTTCCTTAACATTTAAATACGAAGGAGTTAAAGTTTCAAATTTAATTCCAGATTTTTCTAAATATTTCACACTCTCTTGAGTTTCGCGCATAACTATCTTGCTTTTATCATCTTTAAATTCCCCATCAAAAAATGCCAAATTAATTTGTTTTTTCTTCAATTTCAAAATCGTAAGTCCAGCTAGCAACAAAGGATTAATAGCAACACTATCTGAATAAACAATTTTTTTTAGGGTTTTTACCTCATTGTTATTAAGAAAAATCTTTTCAGCTATGAAATAATTAATATTCAATTTTTGAAATATATTTTTTTCATTATTTACTCTTATTTTCTTAAGTTCATTTCCACTTAATAGCATTATTTTAGGATTCTTAATTTTTATATTTAAGCTTGAAAAATTTTTAAGTGCTCTACTTCCACTCAAAATAAGAGGGGTTTTATCACCTAGTTGTTTTAATAGTAGTTTCCCAAAAGTTTTAAAGTTGGGGCCGCCTCCTATAATTAAAGGAGTACTTTTAAATATCTTTTTTAAATTTTTAATATTAATAAAATTAATTTTTTTGAAATTATCATGGGAATTTACGATAGCTTTAACCGCGATACTTGGATCTAGTCTTCTTTTTTGTATCAAATCCATCATTTTACTTTGCGAATATCCTTCTCTAGCCGCAAAAGCATAAGAAAATGAACTACCCCATTTTAAATTCGCTTTTAATACTTCTAACTTTTCAAGTAGATTATTAATTTCAAAGCTAGACATTTTAGAATTTTTTGGTGATTTTAAAGCTAATAATAATTCAGTTTCGGCATTACCCGCTCCTCTTCCCATCCCTAAAAATGTAGAATCGGCAAAATTACAACCATTATCTAAAGCTGTAAGTGTACTTGCTAAAGCTAAACCACAATTATTATGGAAATGACATCCCAGGTTTCTTTTTTTATAATTAATTTTTTCCAAAAAATCTTTAATATCTTGCGGCAACATCGATCCAAAACTATCTACAATAGAAACAACATCTACTTTTTCAGATAATAAATTTAGTATTTTTTTTGAAAAATTTAAATTCTTGTGCCATTTACTTAAATACATCAAGTTAATATTAAACGAAATTTTAGGAAATTTTTTTTTGACAGGGTTAAGCATCTTTAAAAGTTTTATTACTTTGTGTGGGTCTACAGCAAATCTAATGCCATCAATCGATCCTTTAGTTTTTGCAATAATTGAAATTAATTGTTTTGAGTTTTTAATTTCTTTTGTATTTACCATCGCATAAACTTTTTGATCTTTTCTTAAAATCTTTTTAGCAAATGAGATGGAATTATAATTTAAGTGGTAAAATGGACCATTATTATCCCTAACATCAGATAGATAACCAAGCTCAATATATGATATTGGAAGTTTAGATACGGTCTGTAAATAAATTTCTACTAGATCACTAGAAAAATTCCAATTTGTATAATAACCGCCGTCTCTTAAAGTACAGTCTAGAAATTTCATTGTTGTATATTGTTCATAAATTGAACACATATTAGTGAATTTTTAATTAATTGCAATCAGGAATTTATTTTAAAAAAGGAGGTAAATAGTTAATTTATCCAAGTACGTGCTAAAACTCTTGTATCTTCTGCTCTTGATTTGTTTAAATAAAATTTTGTTCTTCCATGAGCCATATATTTATTATTTAGGATTAAAATTTCACCTTTTTTTAACTTAAACATTTTAGTAAATTTTTTTTTCTCTAATAATTTATCAAGAGTGTTGAAAGAATTTTTTATTTCTGGACTATATTGTTTTTTACTAAAATTATATCCAGCCTCGATATATTCTCTTAAATATCTAAATGTTATAACATTTTTGCTGTTTGTAAAAATAGGTTTAAGCAATATATTTTTCTTTTTATTTTTAGTTAAAAAACCTCTTTTTTCAAAAGGAAATTTTTTTGTAAGTATTTTAAATACTTTTCTATTTTTTTTTTTTAAATAATTAAAAATTAAACGTGTATCTATCAAGACAGATCCTCCACCTTTTTTTGCCTGGTTTAAACAAGCCATTGCTACATATTTTGGTGGATTATCAAGTTGTGGGCCATCTGAATGAATGGAACCTCCTAAATTAGTTTGATGATATCTTAAAATTTTTTTTTTTTGTTTATCATTAAATTTATTTAAATTTTTACTAGCTTTAATTTTTAAAATTTTAACACCTTTATTATTTTGCGCCACTAAATTTCCAAGACATTTTGAAACTTTAAGCATGTTTTTTTTAGTATTTTGACCATCATTACTTTTTATAATCAAAAAATTTTTTTTCTTTAATTCTTTGACCAAAAAATTTTTAATATTATTTCTCTTTTTTTTGAGTAAACTTGCCCCTACAAAATTATTAGTAATTTTTATTTTATTTTCTTTTAACATAATTTTTCCAAACAACTTTTCTATTTAATGAGAAGCTTCCGTAAACAAAAAATCTTTTTTTATTTGTATTCATTTTTGATACAGCATGAATAGAATTTGGTAACGAAATCCAAAATATTGTCCTACCTGGTAAAGATTTAATTGTTTGAATTTTTCGTATATTACTTTTGCTTTGAAATCTTTCAAGTTTTTTCTTGTTTCTTAATGAAAATATTTCTAAATTCCCACCGCAATTATTAGGTATCTTGTTTAAATAAATCAAAAAATTAATTACTCTAGTATCTCTATCTCTATGGGCTTCTCTAACGTAGCCTTTTTCAGCAACGGAAAAATCCATATCTAAATTAAGCGTTAAGTTTTTATAGTTAAATCTTGTTAATTTTTTTCCTGATTGAACTCCGTAATTTTTTTTTGAAAATGGAAATTTTTTTAAATTTTTTAAATCTAAGTTTTCAAAAATTTTTTCAAATATTGAAATTAGATTAGTATAAAATTTTTTGTTATTTAAAGTTTTATAAAGTCTCGAAGAATTTTTAGATTTTAAAGTAAAATTTTTAAAATTTTTGGAACCTTTATTTATTCTACTTCTTCCGCTCATTACTAAGTCGTCATAAGTTTGAAAATTATTTATTTCATTTGAAATATGTTTGCAAATCTTTTTGTTTAAAAAATTATTTCCCATAAGTATTGGGAATTCAGCTTTTACTTTTTTCAGAGAATTGCTTGGATTAGTTAACATTTTATTTAAGTAAGTAACTTTTATAATAATCAAAATGACTTTGCGAGTCTATATCATATCCAGATAATTTTTTTGATAAATAAAGATATGGCTTGTTACCAATTCTATCTCTATATTTAAGATATAATTTTCTAGTAGAGATAAATGCGGCACTATTAACATGATAAATATTTTTCAAATCTTGAGTTCTTGGCCATTTTTTTATTTTTGGATTATGAGAGATCCATTTATTCTTAGAATTTAATAAATATTGATTATTGCTATCTACAGTTAATAAACTGTCATATTTTTTTTTGTCTAAATTAAAAATAAATTTTTTCATTGAGTCTATATAATGATCACTATTAAACATTGGGCTAGTAACATGTGTCCAAAAAATTAATCCGTCAGAACATATTTTAGGCACTTCTAGGATTAATTCTTGTAAACAATCATCCTTTGCTAATTTTTTAGGCCTGTTGTGAATTAAAATCCATTTAAAATTTTTTACAAATTTTTTAATTTTTTTGCAGTCTGTTGAGATTACTATTTTAAACTCATATTTTTTTAATACCTGGTCTCTCTTTACCTTGCTCAACATTTTTTTAATTTGCAAGATTTTGATTTCGGTCAAACCAAGTTTATATTTCCCGATACTTTTTATACTTTTATTTTTTATTCTTTTGCTATTTTTTCTTATCGGTATAAATATATTAATTAATTTTTTCATTGTATTGTTCAATTAATTCTATAATACAATCTATAAGATGTCTAAAAAAAAAAAATTTTTAATTATATCTACTTTTTTTTTTATAATTTTACTTTTAAATTTTAATTCTTTAAGAAATCAACTCAGAAATAATTTATCACCAGATTTAAAAATTAAAATCAAAACCCTATTTTTTGGTGAAGATTATATAAATGAAATTTCGTATTTAAAAAAATCTAATTATAAACTTAAAGTTTTACCATCATCTGAATTTGTTAACTTTCAATTTGGTAGTGTGCTTGTAGATGTACTAAGGGTCGATAAAAAGAACAAATACAATTTTGCAAATAAAATAAAAAAAATTTATATCGAACAGTATTTGGAAAAATTTATTATAAGTTCATATGATGGAAATCTTTTTTTAATTGATCAAGAAGATTTATTTAATAACAAAGCGAAATTTTCTAAAATAGATACAAATTTAGGGAAATTTAAAATAAATGATGTTCAGGACTTATTCGTATTTAATGATAAATTATATATTTCATTTGCAAATAGTGTCTCTGATTCCTGCAACTATTTAAATGTTGCAGTTGCAAAAATTAATTTACAGAAAAATAAACTTGATTTTGATATTTTTTTTAAATCAAATGATTGTACCAAGCCAATTGGTGCTGGTAGAATGATAAAGATAAATCACAATCAAAAAGATGGTTTATTAATTTCAACGAATTATAATAATGTAAGCGATATTGAAATTATAAAAGCTCAAGATGATAAATCTTCTTTTGGAAAAACTTTATTTATAGATTTTGAAAATAAAAAACCTATAGTTTATACAAAAGGTCACAAAACACCTCAGGGTCTTGTTGTGCACAAAGATTTTATAATTGCTACTGAACATGGGCCAAGAGCTGGAGATGAAATAAATTTACTTAAACCTGGAAAAAATTATGGGTGGCCGATAGCATCTTACGGAGAGAATTACACTTTTAAATACAATAAAAATAAATACGAGTTAAAAAAAAATCATAAAGAAAATGGTTTTGAAGAACCAATTTATGCCTTTGTTCCTGCAATAGGTATTTCTCAAATTGTAGTAGTGCCCGAAAATTTTCATAACATGTGGAGTGATAATAATTTTTTAATAAGTTCCTTAAATGGAAGAAGTATTTATAGAGTTAAATTTGATGAAGATTTTCAAAAAATAGTTTTTGCCGAAAAAATTTTTGTTGGAGAGAGAATAAGAGATATTATTTATAACAAGCAATTCAATGCATTTATTCTTGGGCTGGAAGATAGTGGTAGTATTGGTTTTTTCAACCCTTTAAAGTAAGGTACATTAACTAATGCAGAATTATATTAATAAAAATTTAAATGATATATTTTACTTTGCTTTAGCGTTTTCAATTTTTCCATTTTGGTTATTATCTGGATCTTCAAAAATAAACTTCATAATATTATTTTTTTTTTCAATATTTTTAATACTTATTTTTATATTTTTAATAAAAAATTCTATTAGTAAATTTTCTTTAAATAAAAAAAAACGTTTCCTTGTATTTAGTTTTTTTTTAACTTACGGATTTGATGTAAATTTTAAATTGCTATCCTTTTTTCAAGAGGTTTATCGAAATATATTTCAAATCTCCTTTCAGAGTATTTATTTTTATTTTTTTGCAATTATATGTTTGATGATAATTTTTGTTTTAATTTATAATTTATTAAAATTAAACTCTAAAAATATTTTTATATTTACAATTATGATGGCTGTCTTAGTAATATTTAATACTTTTCAGTTAATAAATAACATTTATTTTTTTAATAATGATTTTAATGCAAATGTAAAATTTATAAAAAACTTAAAAAATACGTCCTTCAATTCAAATACAAAAGATAAAACTGTAGTCATTTTCTTGGATAATTTATCTGGATATAATGGAATAGATGAAAAAATAACTAATGGGCTGAAAGCGAAAAATAGTTATGAAAATACTTATAAAACTAATAACTTCACTCACTACAAAAAGGCTTACAGTACATATTTTAATACAGATATATCAGTAAGTGCTTTATTAAATTTTAATTTTAAAAAAGATCAAATTAAAGAAATAAAAAAATATAGGTCATTAAGTAAAAATGGATATTATAAATGGCAGCTTGATAAAAATAGATTATTTAAAAAATTTAGTGAAAGTAAAATTTATACTACAACAAATAAAAACATTAATTTCTGTGATCAAAAATTAGTATCTTTATGTGAAAGATTTTTTCCTAGCCAACATTATAATTTTTTAGAAAATCTAAAATTTAATAAAAAAGATAATTTTTTTTATTTACTACATTCCTCAAACTCTGTTTTAAATAAAATTATTTGGCGAGTTTTTTTAGCCTCAAATATAGCTTATGATTTTCCTATTTGGACTTATCTAAAAGCAAACTTTGCACAAAGATTATCCACATTTGCAGAAAATATAATTAAAACTGATTATGATTTATATTTTGCTCATTACTTAGTTCCACATTTTCCTTTCGGGTATAAATTATCTAAAAATAATAAATGTTCTTTCGACATCGGATTAATTTATGAAGAAAAAGCATTTCCATTAAAAAAACAAATGTCTCATCATTACGATGAAATAATTTGTGTAAATTTATTTATGAATAATTTTTTTAGTTTATTAAAAAAAAATAATCATTTTGATAATTTAACAATAGTAATACTATCAGATACTGGATCTGGATATGGTAATAAATCTGAGAAAGGTGAGATAAACTTTCAGAACACTTACCCAGTATTGTTTGCAATAAAAGAAAATATAAAAAAAAATAAATCTCATAAAGATAATTCACAAAAATGGTCAACACAATATTTGTTTTCTTATTACTTAAATGATAAGCATAAAGAACCAAGTATTAATGAAAAAATTATTTATGACCATTATAATTCAAAATACCTGAATTATAAATAACATAAAGAAATTATGATATATTTCATAAGTAATTTAAAAATTTTAAAATCCCGAAAAGACGTAATTTTTTTTTCTGAAGGAAAATTTCAATGGAAATTTTTTGAAAATTTAATCCTAGATATTTTAAAAAAGACTGACTTTGAAATTTTATTTCTAACTTCAGAGAAAGATGATCAGGCGTTCAACATAAAAGACGCAAAATTTAAATCGGTTTATATCGGAAAAGGTTTTTTCAGATCCATTATTCTGGGATTTTTGAAAACTAAATTTTTATTTACTAGCACACCAGATCTGGGATCCTCAAAATTTCGAAGGTCTCCTTTTGTAGATAAGTATATATACGTTCCTCATTCAGTTGGTAGCACACATTTAACTTATAATGAAAAAGCTTTTGATAGCTTTGATGCCATTTTATGTGTTGGTGAGACCCATGAAAAAGAAATAAAAACAAGAGAGGAAAAATTTAAATTAAAAAAAAAGGAACTTATACCTTTTGGTTATCCATGGATAAAAAATCTTAGAAAAAATTTAGAAAAATTTGATAAATTTGGTAAAAAAGATGAAAAAAATATTCTTTATGCGCCTAGTTGGGGTGTAAATTCTAGCTTAGAATTTCTCGATATAAATTTAATTTCTTTTTTATTAGAAAGGGATTGTAAAGTTTATTTTAAACCACATCCGATGAGTTATAATTCCAACAAAAAAATTGTTAATAAAATTAAAAAAAATTTTTTAACAAATAAGAATTTTTCACTTGTTAATTTAGATGATATTTCTCTTTTTTCCAAAACAGATTTATTAATTACAGATTGGTCAGGAATCTCTTTTGAATATTTTTTTGCTAAAGAGAATTCTAAGATTATTTTCTTAGAAACTCCTATTAGAGCGGTTAATAAAAATTATAAAGAACTAGGCCTTGAAACTATTGAGGAACAATATAGAAAAGAATTGGGGACAATTGCAAAGTTAGACATACAAGAAATCCAAAAAAAAATTGATATTGCAATAAAGACTAAAGCTGCTAAAAATTCGCATGACTTAAACATTAAAAAAAAATTACTTTTTAATTACGATAAATGTTTTCCATACTTGCTAGAATATATTAAAAAAAATAATTAAATTACTTATGAAAAAAACAATAATATTGGCTCTTCTTTTTTTTCTTTTTCAAACTAAAAATGTTTTTGCTTACCTGGACCCTGGAATGATCTCTATAGTTTTTCAAGGGATTATAGGTTTTTTAGCGGCTACTGTTGCTACATTTGCCATTTATTGGAATAAAATTAAAGAGTTCTTTAAAAATTACTTCAATAAGAAAAATGAAAAGAAAAGAAAAAATTAATAATAAATTTAAAATTAAAAATATTATTAAAAAAAAACAAATATTCAAAATTTGTAGTAGAAAAAATTTTATAGAAATCGACAAAAATAATCTATTTGATATTATAAATTTTTCATTAGGATTGTATAAACCACTTAAAACTTTTTGTGATAAAAAAAATTTTCTTTCAATTACAAATCACTTTAAATATAAAAATAATGCCTATCCGGTTCCTATTTTACTAAATCCTATAAATAAATTTATATTTAAAAAAAATGAAAACTATATTTTAAAATTTCAAAAAAGAATTTTAGGATACATTGAACTTAAATCTTTCTTCAAAATAAATGTGTCTAAGACATTAAAAAAAATCTACAAAACTACGAGCGACAATCACCCGGGAGTAAAAAGTTTAAAAAATAGAAAAAATATTTATGTTTCTGGAAATTTTTATATTTTAAATGAAGTTATACCTAACAATAATTATTTTAAAAATGCTTTAAAAATTAAAATAAAAAATAAGAAGAAAATTCTTAAAAAATCTGTAGCTTTCTCGACGCGAAATATTTGTCACTTCGGACATAAATTTATTCAGAATCACTTGTTGGAAAAATTTAAAAAACTTTTTATATTTATTATTGAAACTCCTAAAAACAAATATAATCAAAATCATATTTTTAAAACTTATGAAATTTTAAAAACAATTGATAAAGATAAAAAAAGATATAATTTCTATAAAATATTTCTACCCCTACTTTATGCTGGGCCAAGAGAGGCTTTTTTTCAAGCTATTATTCTTAAAAACTTAGGAATAAAAAATTTTTCAATTGGAAGAGACCATGCCGGTATAAAAAAGTTTTATGGAAAATATGATTCACAAAAAATATTTGAAAAATTTAAAATCAAAAATTTTAAAATTTTTAAAACTAAAGAACCTTTTTTATGTAGAATTTGTAAAAAAATATTTTTTGAAAATAAATTAAAAAAATGTGGCAATTGTAATTTGAAAAATTACGAGTCTATAAATGGCCATGATGTTAAAAAATCACTAAAATTAAAAAAATATAACTATCTACTTAAGTATATAGATTATAAAATTATAAATTTTTTCAGCAATAAAATACTTTGATATTTTTAACTTTTAAACTATAATATTTTCATCTATATGAAATCAGCTATTGATAAACTAAAATTTAACCACTGGCTCAACATAAGAAAAATGTCGCTGGCAGTATTAAATAAATTACTAGAAGGTAAAGTTAATTATAAAATATCATTTGATTCTCTAGATGAAATCGATAATTACTCTCAAAATTTAATTTGTGATGTTTTAAAAATAAAACCCGAGGACATTGAATCAGATGAAATAACTCCCGTTTTTATCTATAGCTCAAAAGCAAACATAGAAAAAACTAAGAGACCTATTACAAGAGATAATATTCATTTTTACAATTACTATACACTTCCAACTCCTAGAGGTTACGTGGCTCCAGTATTAATTGATATTTTGTGTCCAAAAAATCAATATCCAAAATTAAACAATGGACACCTCGAACCTGCAATTACTGTAAGTCTTGGACCGCAAGATATTTATGCAAGGTTTGATAAAAAATTAAATAAAACAACTTGGCACAAGTTTACTGTTAACAAAGATCCAAAAACAGATTGGATAGTTGGTTCAAGTTATTTTGAACCATCTTATTGTTTGCATACATATTCTAGAGCAACCAATGGGCCTGGGAAAATACTTTCATATACAACAAAATCACACTTAGAAAAAGTTTTCTCAAAACTTAATGATAATTCTTTTAATACTTTAACAAAAAATATTAAAAATAATGAAAAAAATATTGAGAAAGTTTTTTTAAATCAAGATATAAAAAATAAAGGCTTTTCTTATGAATATCTTTCAAAAAAAGCTAAAGTTTCAATTACAAAATTAAAAAAACTAAATTTAAACGAAAAAGAATTAAAAAAAATTTGTAAAATAATTGGTTCAGATTATTCACTTTATTTAAAGAAAAAATATGACGAAGACAAAATTGGTAGAAATTATTCCAATGTTGACCAAACAATCAAAACTATCAGAAAATTTAAATCTTATATGGTAGCTTCGATTGCTTATAATTCTCGTTTTCCAGATTTGTTTGGATATTTTTTAAAAGTAAAAAATAAAAAAAATAAAATTATAGATTTAGAAGATTCTAATTGTTCACATTATCTTTGTACAAAAGGGACAATTAATTTTTCAGTAATGGAAGGAAAAAAAATAAAAAATAAAACACTTAAAGAAGGAGATGCAATTTGGGTAGCTGCATTTTCAAATCATGGTTTTACTGGTGATGGTTCTCTAATTAAAATTTCAGATGGTCAAAACTTGAGTTATTTAGAAAAAATAGATTTAATGAATACATATAAATTAAAAGATACTCTATTAAGAGGCAGGCATGACAATGTTAATTGGGGATACGACTCAAATAAATAATAATTTTTAAATAATTGAGAGTGTAATTACAATATGTGCGGTATATTTGGAGGGGTAAATGTAACTCTGGAAGAGTCTAGTGATGCAATTAACGCTATCAAGAGAGGTGAAGATGGAATTACAGTAAAAAAAATAAACAACGATATAATTTTTGCTGCTAGAAGACATCTCGTAAAGAAATCTGGAAAAGAGAATAATGACAATCAAAGTGATCAGCCTTATTTTTCAAATGACAAAAAAATTGCCCTTCTCTTTAATGGAGAATTTTTCAATTTTAAAAAATATAAAGATATACTTGAAAAAAAAAACGTAAGTTTTTCAAGCGTAGGTGATACTGAAGTTTTTCTTAGACTTTATGAAGAAAAAGGAATTAATTTTATAAATGATAAAGAAATAGATTCCTTATATTCATTAGCAATAGTAGATTTAAAAATTAACAAAATTTTTATTACTCGTGATTGGCCAGGTAGAATACCACTCTATTATTACTTTTCTAAAGAAAAATTTATTTTTTCAAGTGAATTAAAAGCATTTAAAAAGGTTAAAAACGTAAGTTTACAAGATCCCGTAGAACTCGAGCCTGGAACAGTTTTGGAATATGATATAGCTGAAAAAAAAATAAATTTAAAAAAATTTTTTAAACCTTTAACTAATTTAATTAAAATTGATAAAGAAGATATTCACACTATAGCAAAAAATATTGATGAAAAATTAGATGAGTCTGCAAGAAATAGAACGATGGGTGATGTACCAATTTGCACAATGCTTTCAGGAGGTATAGATAGTGTTCTAACAACATTTTATGTTTATAAAAATATTAATTTTGACAAAGTTTCATTTAAACCAAAATCATATGTTTTTTATGTAGAAGGTTTCGACTCTCCAGATCTATTAAAAGCTAGGGAGGCAGCTAAAGGTTTTCAAGAAATAGGATTAGAGCTAAGAGAAATTAAAGCGAAAAAAGAACAAATTATTAATGCTGTTCCAGAGATAATTCACGGTTTTGAAATGAGGAAAATAAAATCCCTTAGTTTTTATCCTCTTCCAATATATTGGTTTCTGGCTCCAGAAATGTACAAAGATGGTTACAAAGTAACTATAGGTGGACATGGAGTAGATGAATTGTTAGGTGCTTATGACAGCTGGAAAGAACTTAACAAACCTCATGAATTACAAATCAGGACTATAAGCAGACTCGCTTTCATTAATAATATTTATTCCAACATGCTTAAACGAGCTTCAATTCTATTCATGAATAGAGGTCCAATTGAAGCTAGGTTTCCATTTTTAAATCATAATATTTGTGAATATTTATTAAGTGTTGATAAAAAGTGGTTAATGCTAAATAAAAATAATGCAAAGATAATGCTAAACTTGATAGAAAAAAATTCATCAGAAAGACTGGGGCCATTGGCTAAACTCTTAGATCAGTATTTAAGTAATGAAGACTTATTTAATAAAGATAATAGTGAAGAAGAAATTAATAATCTTAAGAAGATTTTTTGGAAATTCCCTCTGATTGTTTCAAGTTACTATGCATCTAAGAGGTCATTTTTAAAATTTGAAAATGTTTTTAATCCTAAGCTTAGAGGACAGCATGGAGCAGGTATTACTTCTTTAGAGAACAATATTGTAAAAAAATATTCTAATCTAGGTAAAACAGATAAAGAAATATTTTTAAGTATAGCTAATTCTTATTTTTCTTAACTATAATTATGAAAACAACAAAAATTTTATTTTATCTTTTAATTCTATTTATATTAATAAATTTTTTGTCAATTTTTATAATAAAGATAAAAATTGGAGTAAATGTATTTGATTTTCAAAACTATTCTAAGAAAAAAAGTAGTTTTTATTACACATATAATCAAGATTATATGCACCCATTTCTTGGGCAAATAGATGCGAATAATAAAAAGACTGCCCTAAACAATTTATCAGATGAGCCTTTATTTTTTGATATCTTCAATCCTGAAAATGAACAAAAAAAAGATGCTTTTAAAATTTTAATTCTTGGAAGCACTCAGTCACTTCTTTTTAATGAGGATACCAATAATCAAATTTTTAAAGAAAATATCTTAGCAAAAAAATTAATAAAAAAATTTCCTGACAAAAAAATTGTCATTTATAACGGTGCAGTAAAATCATCAAAACAGCCTCAACAGCTTTTTAAATTATATTATCTTAACTTAATTGGTATGAGTTTTGATATAGTAATCCAAATAGATGGTGTTCAAGGAGTGGTACATCCTTTAGTCAAAAATTATAAAAATAAAGATGAAGGTATCTATCCAAGACGATACTCAGACCGTATAGCTTTAATGGCATCTGATTGGTCTTGTTTAGAAAATAGCAATTCTCATTCAAAAAAGGTTACTTTCATTCCTGCATATGAAATTTATTCTTTATATAAAATTAGATCTTGTTTTAAAACAATTTCAAAAAAAAATAATATGAGGTGGATGAATACTGAGTCTATAGGAAAGAGAAATTATGATGAATTAAGCAAACGTACGATTAGAATTTGGCAAAAATCTTCTAGTCAAATGGAAGATTTTTCAAAACAAAAAAAATTTTTTTACTTACAAGTAATGTTACCCAACAAGTTTTTTGGTAATAAAGATTTTTCTAGTGAAGAAAAAAAATATTTAGAAAAACATGAATACTCTGAAGTTATAAAAAAATTTTATGGATTAAAAAATTTTAAAAATATTAACGTCAAACATTCATTAGATTTACGTAGTGTATTTAAAAATATTAATCAAACTGTATATACTAGAGATTGTTGTGATTATAATAATTACGGAATGACTATAATATCTGATAAAATCATAGAGTACTTAAATATAAATTTTATTGACTTAGATTAAATTTAGTAAGATAAATCTTAAAGTTTTCGCTTTAGATTTATATACTATGAAAAAAAATAAAGTTTTTACATTTAACGATCCTTTAGTTTATAGAAAACAGTCTCAAATAGATGAAACGGTTTCTGTCTCTGGAGATGGCTTTCCCTTGCCATCGGTGGTTGAAATAAGCGAGTCAGGACTCTGTAATAGGAAATGTTCTTTTTGCCCTAGAAGTGATCCTAACTATGAACATGTTAATGAATTTATTTCTCCTAAACTTGTAGACAAATTAACCAAACAACTGTCAAGCTTTGGTTATGAAAATTTAATTTTATTTTCAGGTTTTGTCGAACCATTACTAGATGTCAATATTTATGATTTAATAAAGATAACCAGAAAAAATCTACCAGATTCAAGTATAGAAATAATAACAAATGGTGATGTATTAAATAAAAAAAGATTATTAAAATTGTTTGACTCAGGATTATCTACTATCTTAATTAGTGTTTACGACGGAATAGATGCTGAAATAGAATTTTTAAAATTAATAAAAGAAGCTAATCTTTCTGAAGATCAATATAAAATTAGAAAAAGATATTTACCTGAAAAAGATCATTTTGGTATTTCTTTAAGTAATAGAGGTGGGATGATGGAAAAAGCTGAATATGCAATGCCAAATCCAAAGTCTCCCTTAAATAGACCGTGTTTTTATCCTAACTATACTTTCTTTATGGACTATCAAGGTGATGTAATAATATGCAATCATGACTGGGGGAAAAAATTAATAATAGGAAATATGAATAGTAGATCGTTTAAGGAGATTTGGTTAGATCCGAGCTGGATAAAAGCTAGAGATGAATTATATAAAGGCAATAGAAACATTAATCCTTGTAAAAATTGTTCAGTTGATGGTTTGAGAATGGGAAGTCTACATGCTAAAGCATGGCAAGATTATATCGTGAATAGACCTTGGTCGAAAAAATAATTCTTCTACTTTTTTTAATTATTGTATAAAAAAAGCCTGTAATTTCTTACAGGCTTTTTTGATTTCTTTGTGAAATAATATCAATCTATATTTATAAAAAAGTGTTTCTAGAATATTGAAAATTTTTTTCAGTGCATAAATCAAGCCAATTGAGCTATTAGTACTGGTCAGCTTCACACGTTGCCGTGCTTCCACATCCAGCCTATCAACGTAGTGGTCTACTACGGCTCTATAGGAAGAACTAGTTTTGAGGTG
>MDTB01228588.1_pt1 | contig 42786 bp, 42 predicted proteins | sample 811161 | NCBI WGS metagenome assembly MDTB01 (sample SAMN05326650, study PRJNA326480) | marine metagenome | isolation source: seawater | place: Mediterranean Sea | collected 2009 | reverse complement strand
GGACGTATCTTTCATTCGATGCGTTGGTTGGGGCAAGCGCAACGTGCATTTGAATTGATGTGTGAGCGAGCAAAAACTCGTTACGCCCACGGTAGCTACTTAGCTGAGAAGGGCGATATCCAAGCGATGATTGCTGAATCGGCAGCGGAGATTCAAGCTGCTCGGATGATGACACTGGACGCAGCACGCGCCATCGACTCTGGGAGTGAAGCTCGCACCGAAATCAGTCTTATTAAATTCTGGGGCGCAAGGATGCTGCACAATGTCGTCGATCGCGCGATCCAAGTGCACGGGGCATTAGGTGTCACTGCCGACACGCCGTTGGAGTTCATGTACCGAGAAGCTCGTTACGCCCGACTGTATGACGGGCCCGACGAAGTGCACCGGATGGTGGTCGCTCGCAAGCTGGTCCGCGACCCTTATGAGGGTGTTCCTTGGGCATAAAGCACCGACAGCTTGCGCCCTGCGTTTCTTTGCACGCTCATGGTTTGGACGCCACCGTTTCCGGTTGGTGATTAGGTCTCCTTCGGTATTTCTGAGAGAAAGCCGGTGGCGTTCACGGCTTGGTTCCCCCAGCTAGTAGATTTACCGTGCCGACGTTCTTAGTACGACAGCGGGAGCATCCTGGTGGGGAGCGCAGGCAGAGGAGAAATACTATGGATCCAAGGGAACATCTTTCGCGTGTTACAGACTTGCTCTCTGCCCTAGTGGAGGGCACCGATACTGACCAATTAGGTGATGGCACGCCTTGCAGTGACTTTGTGGTGCGTGACTTGATCGGACACTTCACTCTCGGACGCTTTATTTTCGCTGCTGGTCTCAGCGGCGACAAAGAACGCGGACAGGAACTCGTCGGCAGCATGCCAGCGCAGCTCGGTGATGTCCTTGGTGACGACCATCGCGCCACGTATCGGAACGCCTCCACCGAATTGGACTCGGCGGTAGCTTCCTTGGGCGACGTCGACGAAACAGTCAGTCTGATCTTTGGGGATATGCCAGCGGGTGTTGCTCTGCAAATGCTGTCGGGCGACAACTTGGTTCACTGCTGGGACCTAGCCCGCGCTACAGGACAAGACTTTGATCCTCCTGCCGATCTCGTTGAGGCATCAACCGGGTTCTTCCGTAATTTCATTACTGATGATCGCCGAAATGGCGGAGGTTTTGGTCCAGAGGTGACGGTGCCAGAAGATGCCTCAGCTCTCGACCGACTGTTAGGTCTCTGCGGTCGCACGCCCTAGGTATCTGCTGGGACTAAATGGCAGGAACGCCGACGCAAAGTCGGGCACTGGGAAATCTTTTCAGAAGCTTCGTGGTCAGAAGTTCGGTTGGGTCTACCCAACGCGGTTGCCCTCCAACAGATTCTTTCTTTTAACAATGTGTTTACTGGCACGTTGCCAGTCTGTGCAGGGTGGTGAACTAGGATCTGTTTCCTAAATCACAACTAGAAAAGGTGGGAAATTATGCTCGGTGAACATATTGGATCTATGGCAGGCGCTTCGCAAATGAAGGCTCTTCCAGCAGTAAACGGTATGGCTTCTGCCGAAACCACAGCAACTACTGCAGGCACGTTAGCGGGTGTGGAAGTGCAGAGCCTTGCAACGTATCAAGCAACCATGAGAGCTGATGGATCTTGGCAAGGAGAATGCCCTAATTCAGGCATAGTTATGGCCGCAGACGGCGTTGCCACGTTCTCAGCCACCGGCGTCGGCTCACCCACCGAAGACGGGGGATTCGTGTTTAAAGGCGTCGTATATTTTGAAACGGTCGCACCTTCTCTTAGTTCCCTCAACGGTGTCGCTGTTGTCTATGACTGGACCGTGGATGCTGCGGGAGAAGCAACATGGGAATTGTGGGAATGGAAATAAGCTAAACCTACCCACGCGTTTGGTTTAGAGGCCGCCCTTTGGGCGGCTTCTTGCTTTTTGTTCCGAAAGACAGAACATAGGTCGCATTGCCTAAGCCTTAGCGGAGGCCGCAAAGCAGGCGATTTTAATGGTGGGCTAAAGCTGTGGAATACTTCGAACCTATGTCAACCCATCGCGAAATCAACGTTGTGATAATTGGAGCGGGCCACAACGGTCTCGCAATGAGCGCGCAACTCACGCGGAGAAATATCGACCACGTCGTGCTCGAAAGAGGCCAAATAGGCGAGTCGTGGCGCAGTGAGCGATGGGATTCCTTTACGCTACTCACACCGAATTGGCAGACCAAGTTGCCGGGCTCCTCTTATGAAGGCAAGGACCCTGACGGGTTCATGGCAGCCAGCGAGTTGGTGGCCTTATTTGAAGCGTACGCGACGACGGTTGCTGCTCCAGTGGAGACGGGCGTAACGGTGCGGTCCGTTGGAGTCACTAGCACGGGTTATGAGGTGGTCACCGACCGAGAAACCTGGTCGTGTGCTTGTGTGGTCCTGGCGGCTGGTTTTAACAATCTGCCGACGACTCCAGACTTCGCAGGCGACGTTCCAGCAGAGGTGGTTCAAATTAATCCTCTGGAATATCGCAACCCGGATCAGCTCCCCGAAGGCGAAGTACTGGTAGTGGGCGCTGCAGCTACGGGAATGCAACTCGCCGACGAAATCCACGCCTCAGGTAGGCCCGTAACACTCTCGGTAGGAGAGCACGTGCGTATGCCCCGCCTGTATAGAGGCTTGGACATCCAGCATTGGATGGAATCGATTGGTCGACTAGACGAACGCTACGACGAGACTGACGAAATTCTCAAAGCCAGGAAAGGGGCGTCACCTCAACTTATTGGTACACCAGAGAGACGTTCCCTAGACCTCAACGCGCTTACCGATAGTGGTGTGAAAATTAGAGGTCGTTTGGGCGCTGTTCGCGATGGTGTCGCCATGTTCTCTGGGGGTCTACGAAATCACTGTGCCTTGGCCGACCAAAAGTTGACAAGACTTCTCGACGACATCGATGAATGGATAGAAAACGCAGGAATCGAAGAAGAAGTTGAACCGCCAGAACGGTACGAACCTACAAGGGTCGAAAGAGGCTCACCATTAACCCTAGATTTGACGAGCGGTACGGTCCGAACAGTGGTATGGGCGACAGGGTTCCGTCCAGACCATTCCTGGGTCCAGCTAGATGTATTCGATGACCAAGGCAGAATTATCCACGATGGAGGAGTGGTTAACGCGCCCGGTGTTTACGTTCTAGGGGCAACCTTTCTGCGACGCCGACGCTCCAGCTTTATACATGGCGCCCCGTCTGACACCGACGACCTAGCCGCCCACCTGTGCGATCATTTGTCGGACCTAAACAAATCTAAGGTTTAGTGGCTAAGTAACCGAAGAGCTCCACAGAGCCCCGCAAAGGTAAACCCTCTCGCACATGTTCACTCGCGAGCTCTTCAGCCCTTCGCAAAAACTCTTCCTCACCGATGCCTTGAATCGCCTCATAAGCAGGCCCGGTAGCTGCAAGGCCGCGAGCGTAAGTCTTAGGGTCAGGGTATTCGAAGCAGAACGGAACTTCGAAACGCTCTGCGACTTCAAAACCTTGATCAGCAAGAAATGCTTCTCCTACGCCCGGCCGACCCAACGAAACCATGTCAGCCTGATGGCGAACTTTCTCCTCGGTGGCCCACTGAAAGGGAGCCATCATCCACGCACCGGGCGATTTACCGACATTGCCCCAACAAGTCATAGCTAGCTTTCCGCCAGGTCGAAGTACTCTGTGGGCCTCCTCAACCGCCTTAGTGGTGGTTCCCCAGATCCCACGAAAGCTTGTGACGATATCGAAGCTTCCATCTTCCCAAGGCAAAGCTTCCATATCTCCTACCCGGATATCTGCGCTCGGGCTGCGATCTTGAGCCACTGCAACCAACCGATTGGAAGCATCTATTCCCGCGCAGACTGCTCCACGAATGGCAGCAAGTTCAATCGCCAAACCGGCACCACAAGCCATGTCTAGAAGTCGGTCCCCTTGAGTAACTCCTAGATGCTGGTGTACACACAGATACTCACGGGTGTTAGCGGGTTCGCTAAGGGTCGCGAACTCAGAAGCCCGTCGCCCCCAGCCTTCATCAACCATCTCCCAAGACATAGGCACATCTCCTCAAATACGCTCCCGAGCTTAACCACTGTGTCTTGCCCACTGACAGTTTGTGGGGATAGGGTCACAATGAATTTACGTGAGTGGGAGATTAAATTGTCTGAAGAAGTTAACGGCGTTCCTTGCGAAAAGATGTTTGGCGCTATCGCAAAAGTCAAAGAAGATGGTGAACTTGCGCAGTTCAAATTCACTACCCGAAACGAATGGATTACGGGAACGGGAAGTCGCTCTACTATTCACGAATGGCATGGAATGGGTGGTGACCACGTCCACGTTGAAGAGTTCACCTATGAAGCAGACCATCCGACCCTAGGTCATGGCCATGGCCCAACCCCGCACGAGTATCTTCTCCATGCGCTTCTAGCGTGCGTAACGGCGGGCATTGCAACTGGTGCTGCGGCCCGCAACATTCCGCTTCACAAGGTCACTTCAACGGTCACTGGTGAAATTGATGTTCGCGGATTACTTGGAGTTGACCCCGATGTGCGGAAAGGCTTCAGCAACATCGACGTAGAGTTCGAAATCGAAGCTGACTGCGATGATGCTGGTAAGGATGCACTTCTCGCTGCGGGAGCGAAATATTCCGCAGTGTTTGACTCTTTGTCGAATCCGACCGAAGTCAATATCAGCCGAAAGGACTGAGGTTCGACAACCTCATACACTCTTCTGGGAAGAAAAGTGAGTCCAAGTAGCGAATTGAATTTTGGATTCTGGGGCACCAGACCGTGACAGTATCCTGCACGGGTAAGGCATCTGAGAAATTACTTAAGCCGTCGATATCGACGTTATTTGACCGGCAATATAGTGGGATGACTGACATTGCCTTCCAGAAGATTCGCGCCCTGCTCCGTGGAAGCCTTGAGCCCAGAGAAAACCTGTAAGTAAATGAATCTTGCTCGAAGTATCACGGGAGCCATAGTCGGTTCGGCCTTCATATGGATAGGTATCGAGCATTTTACGAATACCGACGCGTTCAACGAGATCGTTCCTGGCTATTTGGGTGCACCTCACTTTTGGACCTACGCCAGCGGCTTCTTCGAAATCGTTTTGGGTGCTGGCATAGCGATCCCAGCTTCTAGAACGATCTCGGCTCGATGTTTAGTCCTTTTGGTACTCGCAATGTCGTTGGCCAATCTGAACATGTATCTGAATGACATTCCCTTTAACGGAAATCTTTTGAGCGTAACTGGGCATGCGATCCGATTACTAGTTCAGATAGTCCTCTTATTACTGCTTTTATGGCTGGGCACCATCTTCTAAAGCTCGAGCGGTAACACGCCGCGCCGAGCTATTAGAAAGATGAGCTCCAAATCCGGCTCAGAAACAATTAGTTAGCTGACGACCGAGCTTTAGCAATGCCGACAATCATCAGGCCATACAGACCTTTAGCAGTGATATCTGCGAACGTATACCCAACTTGTCGCAACGTTTCCAAGGTGCCGGAACTGGCGTCAAATACTGGGAACAAGTACGCAATCGGGTAAACGAGCCATGTAATCAATAGGACATAAGTTGCGTTTTTGATCGCTGCCGCAACAGCTGGGGTTTCCCGAGTTGCTGCCGCTTGTAGCTGACCGTAGAGCGTCCACAGTATGAAAGCGAAAGGGACCATCGCTAAGACCCAGAACAGCCATTTTGTTCCCGAATCTGCTGAAATCTCGCCCGGATAACCCAAGCCGATCATCAGAACGGTCGCTGGGAGCAGCGACTTCATTAGCCGTTTACGAGTTTCTCCACTGACACCCAAAACAACTAGGAGTTCAATGATCAGTAGCGGAACGGTGATCAACCAGTCGGCGTACCGGTACCCCTCGTTCATCTTCATTTCACCGAAGTCAGACCAAATTCGGTAGTAGTGGTAGCCGGCGATTCCAACTACGACTGCTGAAACAGCGATTGCGGACCGGTACTTCTCATTCACTTCCTTCATCTGGGTAAGGAAGTAGACGAAAGCGCCAAACATGACTGCTGTTCCGAAAGACAGAACGTTATACACCAATGTGTATTGGTCAGGGCTGAGTAAATCGATCGGGTTCAAAAGAAACTCCTTAACAGGCAACGTTGAAAACGCTAAAGGCAGATTTTCAAGCGGACCAACTTATTTTAGTTTCAAGCCTTAAGAAAGGGTGGAAATGATTGACGGCTCCGATTAAACGCTCTGTGGACTCATTAGCTAAAGCGGGAGCAAAGGTTCTGCATCGTTAACAATGTTGTTACTTAGCAGCATTATTCGCGCAATGCTGCCCCATTAGGTTGCCCTTGTCTAAGCGGTGCTTAGCGATGTCCCCAGGTGCGGACGAATTTGGTTTTAAGAGGGAAAAACCAAATGTGTCCCGATCTGCAGGGAGGGTTGTACAGGCCAACCCTTTCTGCAGGGACGCTTTTTAATGCGAATACGAGCTCGAAAATTGGAGAGAACTTTGAATTCGAGGCAAACCTTAAGGAAAAGCACATTTGTTGAAACTGCTTGGATACCGCAGCACCTGCGTGGCGAGGAAATAGAAAACTGGAGGCGATCTGTCAACCCATCGACGGTTGACAGTGCAATAGCGAGTTCCGGTGGGATGCCTGATCGATCCAACAGCGCATGGCAAAAATGCAAGCAAATCTTTGCGCCGGAAACAATGTAGGTAGGAGCTTTCGGCACTCACAGAGGGTCGAATAACGCAACATTTATTTCGTTAAAACCTCTTTGCCAAATGAATAGGGTCTAATGCGCAAGCCAAGCAATCGAATTAACGGCTACTGCAGGATCACGTCCATTCTCTTTTTTTGCTCTGCCTTTCTTAGACTCATTTCCGGTGAACCTTTCCTAGTGCAAATTGTCATAGGCGCACTTCTCATCGGATTTGCGGAGCGACAACGATTGTTTCTCAAGTAGCAAAACCATCAAATCAGAACCTTGACGCAGATGTGTTGGTTCCAAGTCGGTGTTAACGGTGGAGCAAAATACTGTTATCACCCCCGAAATATTCGCCAACTAAAAGAGGTGGGCGTCTCGCCTCAATCAATGACTCTCAGGAAAGGAAATGCGTCGTGGAGCTCTATTGTCCAGAAGGCCCGTTTGACGAACTAATCGTCGACTCCGGAAGAGCTCGCCGGGGTGCCTCGCGAATCTGTTCCTGGCTACGACAAAAAGACGCTGGAGAAATTAACTCGTTTAAGGAAAGTTCAGAGTCAGTAGTCCGAGAGATGGGTATAAGTTTCGCGAGCTATTCGAGCGGCGTCGGCAACACGGCGCGCGATAGGCCATGGCCATATGACCTAATTCCCCGAATAGTCGAACGAGGTGAGTGGGAAAAAATAGGGATTGGTCTAATTCAGAGAGTCACTGCATTGAATCGTTTCATTGACGACATTTACGGTGAGCAGCGAATACTTGAAGACGGAATAATTCCCAGCGACTTGGTTATAGAATCACCTAACTACCGGGCAGAATGTCGTGGTGTGCGACCGCCTCACGGTGCTTGGGCTCAGATTTGTGGTATCGATCTGATTAGAGACGCTCATGGGACCTTTCGGGTCCTCGAAGATAACCTCCGCGTGCCCTCAGGCGTTTCGTACATGATTGAAAATCGCGAAATTACGAAGCGTGTCGTTCCTGAATTATTCGAGCACTACAGCGTATTTCCAGTTGACGACTACCCGAGTCAACTGTTCAAAGTCTTATCATCGCTGACAAATAGAAGTGTGAAGCGACCTTGCATAGTGGTACTTACTCCTGGCATCTATAACTCCGCCTACTTCGAGCACGCCTATCTCGCAAGAGCAATGGGCGTCGAGCTAGTCGAGGGCAGAGATTTAGTCGTGGGAGACAACGAATTTCTTTACATGAAAACGGTAGAGGGTCTAGTCAAGGTAGACGTGGTCTACCGGAGGATTGACGAAGACTTTCTCGACCCAGAAGTTTTCAACCCGAATTCCGCCTTAGGTGTCCCAGGGCTGATGCGAGCTTGGAGATCAGGAAAGGTAGCGATCGCCAATGCGCCCGGCTCCGGTGTCGCAGACGATAAGGCTATTTATGCGTTCGTGCCTGAGATGATTCGCTACTACCTACATGAAGCTCCCATAGTGCCAAACGTCGAGACCTTTTTGTGCCGCACAGAAAAAGATAGGGAGTTCGTCCTGAACAACCTAGAACATTTGGTGGTGAAGCCAATCAACGAATCCGGAGGCAAAGGCATCATGGTTGGCCCGCATAGCAGCCAGAAGCGAATTAACTCCTACAAAAAGTTAATTTCCGACTCACCGGAAACTTACGTTGCGCAACCGACCGTACTTTTATCAACCGCTCCCACAATTACTGAAAGAGGAATCCAGCCCAGACACCTCGATCTGCGCCCCTTTGTCTTGCAGGGACAGGAAAGTTGGGTGACGCCAGGTGGTCTGACACGAGTCGCCCTTCAAGAGGGCTCCCTCGTTGTTAATTCCTCGCAGGGTGGTGGCAGCAAGGACACCTGGATAGTCGGGAGCTGATAACAGGTGTTAGCCAGAGTTGGTGAGTCGGTTTATTGGATGGCCCGTTACTTAGAACGTGCCGAGAACACGGCTCGGCTAGTGCACAGCTACAACCATCTAATTATGGACATTCCCAAGGGGTCCGAACCGAGATGGACAGTCCTAGTAGACATTCTTGACGCCCGAGACTGCTACGAGGATTTCTACCAGAGGGAAACCGAAGCGAACGTGCATAAGTTTCTCCTATCGAAAATAGCTGCACCTTCTAGCATCGCAGCCTCCACCCAGATGGCCAGAGAAAATCTTCTCGTGGCGAGAGAGGTCCTCTCAGAAGACGTATGGGAGCGGGTAAACGAGCTACACCTCTACGTCTCGGGCAAGTCGCTCGACACGACAACCAGAAGGTCAAGACTTAAATTCCTTCACGAAGTTTCATCTATATGTCAATCAATAACAGGGCTTTTGGAGACAACTCAGCTTCGAGATCACGCCTACAGGTTCATGTCGATCGGCCGTTTTCTGGAACGGTCCGACATGACAGCCCGCATCGTTGATGTTGGGGCAGGAGACATCCTTGATCGAGAAGGAAAATTCTCTACCGTCGACCCGCTCCTATGGAGTGTTCTTCTAGAAGCCTTGTCTGCCAAAAGTGCGTATTGGCGCTGTCACGGCCCAATTATTGACAAAGAGCTAGTCGTTGATTTCAGCTTTGGGTCTCTTAAATTCCCTAGATCAGTTGTTTCCTGTCTCAATGAGTTAGAAATCCACCTGACGGGACTGGGGGATAGTAGCCAAGTATCTGAAAAACTCAATCAGATTCGAGTTCGGGTAAACAATTTCCGATTCGACCCCTGCGACAGGTTGAAGCTGCACGCATTCATCGAAAATCTCCACTCGGAACTTACAAGTTTACACAACCTAATTTCGTCGTCATGGTTCAGGATGCGTGTCCAATGATCGGCCTCGTTTGCAATTGTGGAACTCCTGTGAATTTCGAAGACCTCAAATGTGAAGGGTGTCAAAGCGCCTTAGGTTTTGACTACCAAAGTCTGCAACTCCAGCCCCTTAGGGACACTGACGCCGTGCTTTGCCTCAATGGAGCGCGTTACGGAGTTTGCAACTGGACAGTAGACGCAGAAAGCGAAACCGGTTTATGTTTCGGCTGTTCGTTCAATCGCATAATCCCGGATTTAAACAGAGAGAGAAATTTAGAGCGATGGCAGGTTCTAGAGGAGGCCAAAAAAAGGCTTTTAGTATCTCTGAAGCGAATATCTGTGCCTTGTTGGAATGGATGGATTCTTCCACACGGGGGGCTCGTATTTGACTTTTTAGAGGACTCAAGAAGCCGAGAAGATCTCGGAGCATTTATAGCCCAAACCGGCTACCGAGAGGGTGTTATAACGATCAATGCACTCGAAGCAGATCCGGAATTTCGTATGCGTCAACAGCTTGCTACTAAAGAGAAACACCGATCAGTCACCGGACACTTTCGGCACGAGAGTGGCCACTACTTTTGGTCGATACTCGCCATGGAACCGGCCTTTAATCAAGAATTCAAGTTGATTTTCGGCGAAGAAACACTTCCCTACGCAGAATCCCTAGAGGAATACTATTCATCTGGACCCCAACCAAATTGGCGTGAAGCCTATGTAAGTCCCTACGCCTCGTCCCACCCAACCGAGGACTGGGCCGAAACTTGGTCAACATATTTGATGATTCGCGATGCAGTCGAAAGCGCCCTTTCTTGCCGCTTAATAGAGGGAGATCCCGAAAATACTGATTTCTCTTACCAACTGAGTATTTGGTCACGTCTGAAATTTGCCTTGCAGCAGATCAACAAGGGATTGGGTTTTGATGGAGTAGAGGAATTCGAGGTGAACCCCTCAACCAGAAAGAAATTCAATTTTGTTGAAAGTGCAATCGGTTACCTGAGAACCGTGGACCTGCCCTCAGCTACGTACGCAGCAACGCAGATACCACGGGCTGTTTAACTAGATCAGACTGGTCTGACACTTTGCCCGACCGCCCCAGTCCTTGGCGCGTAATTAAGTATCAGAATATTGCTTGAGCTCTATGACATTGCCATCTGGGTCGCGTATGTAAAGAGCCGGTCCCCAACCCATTGCTCCATAGACAGATTCGAACTCCCTCACGATTTCAACGTCTTCTGTTGCCAAATCCTCTAAGGATCCGGTGATGCAGAACGAAATATGATCCACGTTTTCCCCGGACCGGTCAGTTTCTAAAAGATCGATGACCGTAACCTCATTAACCCGCATGGACAGGAACGGCGCTTTGCCTGATAACCATTCCCCATAACGCTCAGGTTCGAAACCCAAATGTTTCTGATACCAGCGCATAGCTCTTTCGGCGTCGGAAACATTTATCACCACGTGGTCAATTCCCGCTACCTCTATCGCCATTGTCCGAGCCTATTACCTTTCTCTCCAGTGGTGACCGAAGCCACCCTGCAACTGTAAGGAGACTTTAGACATCGATTCCAACCGGTAATTCAAATTCGCATCTCAGGCACTAGTCGCATAAATTTCCTAACAGCGAGCTAGTGGGGCTCGCTGAGCAAGTGAGGTGGAAGACATGCCAGTCGCCAATGTGAATGGCCAATCAATTAACTATTCCGACTCAGGCGGAGATGGGCCTGCTCTCATTTTCAGTCACGGTTTCCTCATGGATCTTTCGATGTTCGACGCTCAGGTCGAAGCATTTAAAGACGAATACCGTTGCATAGCTTGGGATGAACGCGGCTTCGGAAACACCCCTGTGGTAGGACCCTTCTCTTACTGGGACTCGGCAGACGACGCTGTGGCCCTACTCGACTATCTGGGAGTGACGAGTGCTGTATTCGTAGGAATGAGTCAAGGCGGCTTTCTCTCTCTGCGGGCAGCGCTTTCTCACAAAGATCGCGTTGCCGGAATCGTGATGATCGACAGCGAGTCAGCAGCGTTCACAGAAGAGCAAATCGAAGGCTACGGCGCCATGTTCAGTCAATGGCAAGTCGATGGCCCATTGGGTGAACTAGGAGAGATAGTTGCAGGGATGATCATCGGAGATCCTGAAATTAGTAAAGAATGGATTGCTAAGTGGGAAGCCCAAGATCGATCTAAACTTCAGGAGCCCGCAGAAACACTTTTGTTTCGCGATGACGTAACCGAACGGATAGGTGAGATCAGTTGTCCTGTTCTAATCATTCATGGCGAAGAAGACCAGGCGATCCTGATCGAGGCGGCTGAAGATTTGATGGGGCGCCTATCAGATTGCCGCGGTCTTATTAGAGTCGCTGGCGCTGCTCATGCGCCGAACATGACGCATCCCGAAATAGTCAACGATGCAATTAAAAATTTTCTGAGCGAACTTTGAACGTCGCCTACGAATCTGATCGGGCGCTCTATGGTGAGTCCAGACTCTCACCACTGAACTGAAGGAGATAACAATGGATGTGACGACAACTGAAACGTTGCCGGGGCGGCGGATCATCGCTGTTAAAGGTGTGGCTGTTGGCTCAACTGTTCGCACAAAAAACATTGGCAAGGACATTGGAGCGGGTCTCAAATCCTTAGTTGGAGGTGAGCTAAAAAGCTATTCGGACATGCTTGTCGAAGCGAGGGCCGAAGCGCTTTCTAGGATGGAAGCGCAAGCTGTGGAACTCGGCGCAGATTCCCTAGTGAACCTGCGCTTTATGACATCAGCTGTTGCAAACGGGGCATCAGAAATCTTGGCGTACGCAACTGCGGTGACCACTGAACCCGCATAAATAGTGTCATAGGCGACCGCGCGTTTCGAGCTATCGAATAATCTGCGCACGAGCCTTCTGCACTTCAAGCGACAAGAGAGCTGACGGTAGGCCATGATGTTTAGTTATGCAGAGGATATTCGACGGAATCAGAGTGCTCGACTTTTCTCAAGTGCTTGCCGGACCCACGGCAACGAAGTTACTTGTTGAGCTAGGCGCCGAAGTCATCAAAATCGAATTCGCCGAAGAAGGTGACCCCAGTCGCACGTTGCCTCGATTGCAGGGAAACCGCTCCGGTTATCACGTGCAACAAAACCGAGGGAAACGCTCCTTATGTCTCGACCTGCGCGACCCTCGTGCTACAGAACTAGTACTTGATCTCGTGCCTCATGCAGACGTGATTCTTCAGAATTTCGCGCTCGGAGTCATGGAACGCCTCGGCCTTGGGTACGAGGTTATATCGGCGATAAACCCAAGCATCGTTATGTGCAATATGACGGCGTTCGGTCGAAAAGGACCGCTCGCCGACAAGCCGGGTTACGACCCTATTGCGCAGTCTTGGGCTGGAGTCTTGCATATGTTGGGGTACGAAGACCGAGCACCAATTCTCGCGGGGATATCGCCCGGCGACGTGCTCGCCGGGGTTCATGCGTTTGGGGGAGTAGCCGCAGCATTATTTCATCGAGAGCGAACAGGTCGAGGTCAAGAGGTATCGGTCTCCTTGCTCGATGCGTACTCGACTGCGCACGAAGTCAACTGGCAGGAGTGGTCAGTTTCGAACGGAGAAAGTGAACCCGTCCGACAGGGCAATGTGCATCCGGTTGTTGGTGGCGTCGGAGTATTCGAGACGGGAGATGGGTTTGTGACAGTAGCTGCAGTAAACAACGGCCAATGGGAACGTTTGACTGAAGTTATGGGACAACCCGAGCTGCGCGATGATCCCCGATTTATTTCAACTCCAAACCGGGTGGCTAACAGGAATGAAGTTAACGCCGTTGTAGCAGACTGGCTGAAACTGCAACCCCGCCGAGACGAAGTCGTAAAACTTCTAGAAGCGCACCGAGTACCTGTAGCTCCAGTTCTAAAGCTTGCGGAAGCTGCCCAACACCCGTACCTTCACGAAGCCGGAGCGGTCCGATGGGTTGATGATGACGTGCTGGGAAGAGTGTTAGTGCCTGGAATGCCAATCAAGTTCTCTGAAACACCTGGTGACGCTGAGCTGATGACCCGGCGACTTGGGGAAGATAACGAGTACGTGACGTGTGAACTCGCTGGTCGCAGCCATAAGCAGTACCTTCAGTTGGTGAGCGAAGGCGTGCTGTTCCACAACCCTCAGAGCTAGAGCACAAACCTGCGACACGGTTGCTACTTCAGGCAAAGAGCCTTCTGAATAATGGTCAGCGGCAGCTTCCGCCTACTCCGGCCATGGGTTCATTCAAGGGCACTTGGCTGTTGTTTGGCGGAGCAGCTAAGCGTTCACCAAGATGATCAACATGGCAGAGCCACCAAGCATTGCAAATGTGTTGAGGATCAAATAAACAGGAAAAGGCGCTTTCGAGAACTGTTTGCCAAACGTCGTCGAACGAAGATCGTCGTCCATATCGGCTCGCATCGCAGCAATATCCATAATTGCCCCGTGAGAGCCCATCCAGAGAAACAATCCAACTAACCCAATTGCGATAGAGAGAGCTACCTGCGCGTTGTCGCTAAGTTGACCCCACGAAGTTGCCACAGCTATGCCTACGACCATCAACACCATACTTTTAACGCAAACGAACAGCATTTCTGCACGATGTTCTATCCAACTACGAAGCTCAGTTTGATTCACGAAAATTCCAATCTTCTGACTGACATATACGACTGTACATACAGACCGATAGCTACCTAGCGATCCCATAAGACCTAATTACGGATCATATGCAGGGAAAATCTTCGGGCCCGGTGAAGTCAGCGTGGCGCCGGGTAGTTAACTTTCGTTGTTCCACGATCGCCGGTCACATCGGAGTGATCAATATCAAGATCAACGCCCCGAAGACAACTAGCCCGATAAGCGCTCTACGGAGCCTTGGATGAATTTTTAAAATAAGACTTCGGGCATTGAACCGGCGAGACACCGTTCCATGCTTTCACACAAGGCCTCTGTTATAGGTTCCCTTTGACTGCATTAGCGAAGCCGTGAATTGTCACGAGTTCTTTTTCGTCAACTCCTAAAAACTCTTGCGTCATTGCCTTCACTTGGTGAGTGATTTCGGGGCCGAGCGGAGATAGCGCTGCTCCGACCGGTGGGGCAAGAAAGGCGATATCCCAAAACTCCTGGAAGTTAGCGAAGGTCCGCTCTACCGGTATTCGCATTGTCTCAACGTTGGTCAGCCCTGCATCAATCCATGTTTGGTGCAAACGACTTATTTCCGATATTTCCGCTGATGGAGGTCGAAGAACTTCGATGTCGAGGCTGCGCATCTGCACCCAAATGCTCTCAAAGGGCGCTCCGCCTTCTACTAGGTCCCAAACATAGGCTGAAATGCTGCCACCCGGCCTTGTGACTCGGAGCATCTCAGCTACCCCGGCAGCTGGATCAGGTACGAAGAACAAGACCAGCGCCATGGTCGCGTAGTCAAACTGATCGTCATCAAATGGAAGTTCCATGGCGTCGCCAACCTGAAACGACACATCGGAACTTTCTATTCGCTGCAGCGCAAAATCGATCTGTTCGGGTGACGGATCTAAGGCGCGAATCTCAGAAGGGGAGTGTTTGGTGTGTATCTGTTCGGTGAATGTGCCGTTACCGCAACCAATATCGACCCATGCTTTGTTTGGTTCCGGGGACAGCCATTCTAAAAAATGGTCGCCTATTCGCTGGCTCCAAACACCCATCCATGTTTCGTAAGACTCGCCGTCTTCGAATCGTATTTTCTTTGTCACGCGACCACCCTTATCTGCTGCGGTTAGCTATCTGACAGTAGCAAGGCTTCTGTAATTGGCGACCAAGTGAGGGTTGTTAACCGTCGATTTCGTGATTGCCGCCAATACCCAACGGAGCACTCTGACCTCCGGATCGCGCAGTGGCGACTACCTCGCGAAGAGTGAACGGAGCCTGGAGTTCTTCTTCAGTGGAGTCGGGCCCCAGCTCGCCAACTCTTACGTAGTCGCCTCGATCCGCCGCCAAACGAAAGTCTCTAAGCGCCCCTGCGTGCTCGCCAATGAGTCCTCGAGCTCCGAAACCGTGTCCTTCGTTCGTTTGACTGCCTGTAGTTGCTTGGAACCCCATGCGTTGCAAGAGCTTTGAACTTGCTCGCTCGAGCACTTCAGGCCGGACCGACAACATCCAGTTCTCTTGCTGGCGTTTCCAGTTTGCTTGCATGGAATTGAGCAACACGATGCGGGGTTCGTCTGTGTGGTTGATGCCCGTGCCATGCAGAATTCTGCCGTCGGTCAAAGTGACAGAACCAGCCGGAGCCTCGAGATTGATAGCTGGCGGCAACTTACCGACCGGTCGGCGTTCTCGCATTGCCTGAGATAGCTCTGCGTGGCTTCCCGGAATCAAAAGAGTGCCGCCATTTCTGTCATCGATGTCGCTGATAGCAGTCAGCGTGTTGACCAAGGTGGGCTTCGATGCTTCAGCGGAGTCGTTCTGGTCTTGATGAAGTGCCTGCGGAACACCACCCTTAAGAGAAATTGCTGCGATAAGAGAGGTGCAAATCCATTCGGATCCGAGTGCCTCGGTCATCAGTTGCTCGATAAGAGGTCCGCCCTGGACGACACTTGGGTCGTGCTCGATGATTCCTTCGAAACAGCGACCCTTATTGACGCAACAGTTGATGTTCTGACCGCTGGGAGTTTTTTGGGCTATGCGAGCGCGCCGCTCCCCTTCAGCTTGTTCGAGCACGCGAGTACGAATTGATTCGACTTGGTCAGTTGAGATGGCTTCGTCAACTATGCAATAACCCCAGATAGTCAAATCCGAACGCAACGTATTAATATCTTTAGTCGGCTCGGGAAGGCCTTTATCTTTCCAATAGGGATGTTGCGAGCTAGTTGTCGTGTCGTAGTAGGACCCAGGCTTGAAATCCCACGATCCCCATTCGGCTCCGCGCTTTGGCGGTACGAAATAAATTTCAGGGTTGTTCGCCAACACCGATTTCATTGGTTCGCTCCCCATTGGATCGTCGCTGTACATATGAGCGTCAATAGGTGAGAGAGCTTCGATGTGATCAGGTTGGAACTCTATTGGAACAGAAGGCATAACTTTCCATCGGTAGGCGACGTCCGCAACTTAATTTACCGGTCGCGACATTGCCTCTTCAAATACTCGGTCTAGATGCGCGCACAGATCGTTACATGGACCCTTAGCGTCTGTGGTGTCACCCTTGCTAAACCAGGACGGGTTCGCTAAACCGTTAGCGATCCGATATGACATCGGAGAACTAGTAAGAAGGTGGCAATAATGTTGATGTGGAACAGGCATATGAACGCGCGCGTAGGCAGCGCAGGATCGGCGACGCAGGCTCTCGTTGAGCTTGTGAAGAGCGCCAACGAAATCACAGGTCGCAATGCATCTGTCTACCAGTCGCTCATCGGACCACCGATGGGCCGCATTTGGGTGGCGGACATGTACCGCTCTGTGGGCGAACTTGTAGCTGTGCAAGATCAACTATGGGCAAACGGTGCCTTCATGGCTCAGTCCCTTGAACTAGCTGCAATGCTGGAAAGCGCTCCCGAAGACATCACAGCGAGAATCGTTCAGGTCAGCGGCGAAATGAGCGCACCTCCCGAAGTTATGTCTGTCATAACATGGCACGGAGATCCCAGAACTTGGTCGGAAACCATGGAATGGGCATGCAAAATGGCTGCCGCTGGAGCAGAAGCAACTGGATGGACCAATGTCGTCATGGCGATGACTCAACCTCGGCCCTTCACGGTTGGAATCTTAAGCAACATGGGATCGTTCGACGAGCTGGATGCCGGAACAGCAGATGGACCCCCAGCAGCGATGATGGAGCTACTAGCTGACTACCCGAAGGAAGCGAGAGCAGCAGAAATGGAAAGCATGGTTGCGCGTAGAATCGCGTAGTCCAATGTGAATTCCGGAGACTGATTTTTGTCGAGTAGAAGAACTCTGATCGTTGAAAACGAGTTTTTGAAGTCAGAGTTCTGTTACAGGCGGCTCATCGAAAGGTACAGAAGTTGACGACCATAATCACTGAAAATACTTATAAAAGCAGTCGCCACACGACGGGCTACCTGGAATCCGGCCCCAAGGATGGACCTCTTCTTATCTTTGTTCACGGTTGGCCGGAACTTTCGATTAGTTGGCGACACCAGATGCCGGTGTTCGCAGGGCTCGGATTTCGAGTAGTAGCGCCCGACATGCGCGGATATGGGCGTTCCTCGACCTATGAATCGACGGACGCCTTTAGCCAACAAGAAATTGTGACCGACATGGTCGAGCTACTTGAACACCTAGAAGTCGAAGATGCCGTTTGGGTTGGTCACGACTGGGGCAGCCCTGTCGTGTGGAACATAGCTAGCCACCACCCAAGTCTGTGCAGGGCAGTTGCCAGCTTGTGCGTGCCCTATCGCACCCTTGAACACAGTTGGAGCGAGACGATATCGCTTGTCGACCGAGATGTTTACCCAATGGACGATTACCCGGTCGGCCAATGGGACTACCAACTCTTCTATCAGGAGAATTTAGAGAGGGCGATCGAAGTCTTCGAAGCCGACACCTACGCCACAGTGAAAGCGTTGTTCAGGAAAGGCGACCCGAATGGGTTGGGTCGACCTGCTATGACCGCCTCGGTTAGAACGGAAGGTGGCTGGTTTGGCGGGGCAGAAGCGGCGCCTGACATACCAGCGGATCACGATGTCGTAACTGAAGCAGATTTGCGCTTTTACGCGGCCGCTCTAGACCGCAACGGTTTTTTTGGTCCGGATAGCTGGTACCTAAATCACGACGCTAATGAAACCTATGCCGCCACCGCGCAGAATGACGGTCGTCTCGAAATGCCTGTACTGTTCCTCCACGGAAAATACGACCACGTATGTCAAACGGTGGCCACGAACCTCGCCGAACCCATGCGGGAATACTGCAGCGATCTCACCGAGTTCACCCTAGATACTGGACACTGGATGGCTCAGGAAGCTCCCCTTGAAGTAAACGCAGCATTAGTGGCGTGGCTTCGAGCGTCCGTCCCCGACGCCTGGCCGAAATTAACGAGTGGTGGTTAGGGGCCTTCAAACGTTTCCGGAACCGAGCTTTTGCCTACAACTCTTGCAGTTGCGAAATTCCCCAATCGGTAGAAGTCCGTTACGAAATCAGACGCAGGCAGCGTCGAAGACTACATTTAGTGCAGGTCGCTAGTTGTTGGAGTCGTCGTGAAAAGCATTTTCTTTCATCTCATGCCCTATCCCGAGTTGCCCCCCGACTTTCCGGAAGAGCATCGATCAGTTTGGGTGGACATTGACCCAAATCTTTACGATCCGGAAGTAGGGAATCGCACCTACAACGAATACCTCGACGAACTCGAGTTCGCCGCGGGATGCGGATTCGACGCAGTTGGCATTAACGAACATCACTCAAACGGTTATGGACTCATGCCGAGCCCGAACATTATCGCCGCAGCCCTGAGCAGAAATTGTCCCGAAACCAACATCATCGTGCTCGGGGACTCAGTAGCGCTGTACAACCCCCCGCTGCGAGTTGCCGAAGAAATAGCGATGCTCGACGGCATCACAGGAGGGCGAATGGTTGCGGGCTTCCCGGTGGGTTCCCCAATGGACACCATCTTCGCTTACGGTCAAAATCCGGCAACTTTACGAGAGCGATACCACGAGGGTGTCGACCTTATTCGTCAAGCATGGACACGAGACGAAGTTTTCTCCTTCAACGGCAAATACAACAAACTTCGATACGTAAATGTCTGGCCCCGACCAGTTCAACAGCCTCACCCACCGATCTGGATACCAGGGGGCGGATCGGTCGATACCTGGGATTGGTGCGCGCAACAGGACTTGGTCTACTGCTATTTGAGCTACTTCGGCTATAAAGCTGGTCTCAAAACCATGCAAGGCTTTTGGAAGAAAGTCCAAGAAACAGGCAAAGAAGCAAACCCTTTCCAGGGAGGATTTGCACAATTTATAGCTGTTGCCGACACAGAAAAAGAGGCATGGGACCTCTACCGCGAACCAGCAGAATACTTTTTTAATACTTGCCTGCATGTGTACGCAGGATTCGCAGATCCACCTGGCTATAAGACACCGAACACGGTCCGGTCGGGAGTTGAAGGAATGGTTGAGCGCGCAGCGCGGGAAGCTACAGCGCGCTCCGAAGCTCCCAAATCAGCTGCAGGAGGGGGATATCCCAAAGGTCTAAGTTTTGAGGAAATGGTCGAAAAAGGATATGTGATTCTTGGAGATCCCACCCAAGTTGCCGAACAAGTCCACGAACTTGCAACCACGATGCATATCGGTCACCTGATGACCTTCTGCCATTTTGGCAACATGCATAGGGATCTTGTGCGCTACAACACTGAGATGTACGCAACCAAAGTAATGCCAGAAGTAAGTGGGCTCTTTGAAGACGAATACGAAGACCACTGGTGGCCACAACCTCTTGATGAGCGGGCTCGACGAAACGTTCCTGAGGTGCCAATAAGTTGACAGGCTACGCAACAGACACACTTCCATTCCGACAAGGTCACCTTGGTCTGGTTTCGTGTGGAGTAGGAACTCCAATCACTTATCTCCATGGGATGCTCGGTAACCCTGGTGAGCACTCGTTTCTTCGTGAACTCGCCAAACGCGATTGGGCCGTGACCGCACCGAGCCTTCCCGGATTTACAGGGTCAAGTGAAGCAACTGAACTTAGAAATCTCCACGATTGGGTCGTCGCTGCGAGTGAGATGATTGACGTCGCTGGAGTCACGGGACAACCGGTCGTTGCGTCGAGCGTAGGAGCGATGGTCGCGCTTGAACTAGCAGCAATCAGACCTGAAGCTTTTGGGCCAATGGTGTTGATCGCCCCGTTTGGGTTGTGGGACCCCGAAGACCCGGTAGCAGACCCTTTTGCCACCACTTTGACTAACCAGCGCCAAATGCTGACTGTCGACCCCTCGGCCTCCGCAAGTTTTTTCGACGACGCGGAGGATATGCCCGCTGACCTCCTGGTCGAGCATGGCGTGGACCGTTACCTCACACGCACCGCATCAGCGCAACTTGTATGGCCGATTCCAGAATTCGGAATCAGTGAACGGATTCATTTGGTCAAGAATGAAGTCACGTTGATTCACGGTGCAAAAGACGCGATTATTCCGCATTCATATCTTCAGAAATGGGCCGAGATATTTCCGAACCTTTCAGGGACACACCTCGTTGATGCAGCCGGACATCAGGTCGAATTTGATGAACCCGAAAAAGTTGCATCCATTGTCACCTCCGTGCTTGGGTAAACGGTTAATTTTTTGCAGTTATCCCGAACTTGAACCACTGTTGGTTACCAGGGAGGGCGTTGGCAGCCTGAGCCACCCGGATCAGATAGTTAAAGGCCCTCTCGGTGCTAACTTGACAAGTCAACAGTGCTGCAAAAGGCAAAGGACTGGCTTATGCCGCTCGGCCACATCGGTGTAAACGTTTCAGACCTAGGAGTCTCCTACAAATATTATTCGGACCTCATGGATTGCTTAGGCTACGAAACATTCCTCACGGCTGACGATCAGTTTGCGATCAAACCGGCTGGAAACAAAATTGGGACGTACATTTTTTTCTATCCGTCAGGAAAGGGCTACGAGCCTGAATCTGCCGGCCTGCAGCACATGGCCTTCATGCTTCCAGACAGAGGCAAAGTTGAGGAAGCGGTGACAATTGCGAACGAACTCGGGTCTGAAATAGTTCACTTGCCTCGAGAGTGGCCAGAGTATCCGCCACCTTATTACGCCGCATTTTGGCGAGACCCAGACGGAATAATGCTAGAAGCTGTCTGCCATAAGTAACAGGCTAAGCGACTGCTTCGCCGATCAGGAGAGGCAACAGTGGCGCTAACTCCAAGGACGTTCGAAGCGCTGCTTCCATGGCGGGTCTTCTACCTCGAGCGGGGTACCGTCATTTTGATCGGGTTTGTCCGACGAAGGTCGCCTTCCTGCCCACATACCGAGAGCGAAAACAGCAAAAGCGAGAAGTAAACAAGAACTCATGTCATCAGTCTGGCACTTCGCCGCACTCTAAACACAACGACTTAGCGCGATTCTGCAGGAGGCAGAGCACTCGGAGGTTCTCATGGCTGACAGTCGAGTATTTGGTTTACACATTTTTTGTTACCTGTTGGACTTTCTCAGCTACGGTGCCAAGTAAATAACAAACGAAAGGTGGGAAGTCATGCCAACAGTAGAACTTGTTCACATGGCAACAATAAACGTCCAAGTTGGTCCGATGATCGAGGTGGGCAAAGGTCATAAGGGGACTCGAGTAACAGCGAATGTCTCAAGCCTCACGGTGACGAGCGAGCGCCTTAACGCAACCTTGGCAACAGATGACGCAGCTGATTGGCTGACGGTTGGAGACGATGGAACAGCGTTGCTTGACGTGCGATTCACGCTCAAGACAGACGATGGCGCATTTATATACGTTGAGTACCAAGGCAGAGGCGACATGACGACAGGCCTCATCGCGACCGCTCCAACTTTTCAAACCGGCGACGAACGATACGCATGGGTGAACAGTGTCCAAGCGGTAGCGGCTGGCCAATTAAATGGTGAGACAGGCGAACTGGTTTACGAGCTTTACGAAGTTCAGGTTGCAGCTTAAAAATATTCCTTTGTCATTGGTCGCCCTGATACGGCCAATGACATTTCGGGTCACCCAACAAAAAACTTGTTAAGAGCGAGAAAAATCCGCTGCTACGCGACTGTTCTTTGTTGTTCCTAGCCGCAGTTCGATAGCGAAATCACAACGCCTGACTAAAGTTAGCAATAGCTCATGAGCGAGGCGTTCATCACTTTCATCTCGCCAGCTGCAAATCGAATAAGATTGGTGGTAGCAGCGCAAAGGGGGACTAGATGACACTAGCGGAACTCTCCGCAGGCCAGCATGCCCAATCAATGGCCGAGTACGTAGAGAAACGAAGCCTTGCCGCAAGGTCCTTTGGCAGTCGCGGCCCGATCCGATACGACGATGCGAATAACCTGCACCCGGAGATTCTCGCTGACTTCGAAAAAAACGGCTTCTACATCTTCGAAGACGTCATATGCGAAGAAGAAATCAGTGAACTTCGCAGCGCTGTAGAAGACACCATTGAACGTGCCCCGTCCCATCCGGGTTCGGAAACGGATGCACTCGGCCGGCCAGCTTTGGGTATGGACTACCCGATAGACCCATTCATCTTCATCAAACCCCTGTCCGACCCTTGGGGTGGAACAAAACTTTTGAGTGGACGTCACCCTGTGAAAATGGTTGAACCCACCCCAAATAACGAAGCCCCGGAACACGTTGTTCATCTGGTCTTGCAAATGTGCACGTCGATGCCCTCAGCGCTTCGCCTATACGGACACCCCGATCTTTTGAGCATCGCTGAAGCGATCAATGGGCCCGACTTTGTGCCATACAACGACTCAATTTTTGTCAAAAAACCCGGGATAGGTGGCTCAGTTGCCTGGCACCAGGACGGAGCGACCCACTGGGATAACCCTGAGTGGTACCCAGGTATCCACGGGTTCAATTTCCAAGTTCAGTTGTATCCGACAACGCCGGCCAATGCGTTATGGATCGTTCCGGGCAGTCACACCAAAGGGCGAATAGACATCAAAAGCCTTGTGGAAGAAAACGAAGAAGGCGAACGATTACCAGACGCTATTCCCCTGATAACAAATGCGGGAGATGTGACGATCGTAAATCGGCAAATGTTGCACGGCTCGTTCGCAAATACTTCCCCGGATCCCCGTATCTCGATCACCTTCGGCTTTTATCCACATTCGTCTGTCCTGGGCGTTTCGGGCGGTCTGAACATTTCGCTCGAAAAGAACAAAGGGCGCCGAAAAGTGTATGACGAAGAACACATACACCGCCGCTCGGCATTAGTGCAACTGGCTATAGATGCTCGTAACCAAGCACGACCCCAAGAGCGCCGCTACCAATATGCACCGTTTCTTGGCTTGGAAGACGATTATCGATATGGGCCTGCGACCATCGAAAGCATTCTTAGCAACTACACCCTTTACGACATCGCCATATGACTCAGATATTGGACAACTTGACACTGAGTTTGGTTCCAGGCCAATAACCCGTCAGTCGATTCTGGCCTAAAATGTCCGCATGACATCAACGCTCCCTGAATCGGTAAAAGCAGATGCCCAGCGCTGGTTCGCCGAGTACTGGGACCCTGATCTGCCGCTCGGACAATGGTGGCAACTCTTAGCAGATTCAGGGTGGGCGTTTCCCTCTTGGCCAGAAGGCTTCGGCGGAAGAGGGCTGTCCTCCGCTGCGACAAAAGCTGCAGTACAGGCAAGGCGAGAAGCTGGGGCCTTTGGCCCACCCAACGGCGTAGCGACTTTCCTCGCTGCGCCGACGATCATGCACTACGGAACCGAAGAACAGAAACGAAAGTACATACCGAAAATCGTTAACGGCCAAGAAATTTGGTGCCAACTATTTTCCGAGCCTGGAGCGGGTTCAGATATGGCGGGATTAGCGACTAAAGCAATTCGCGACGGTGACGAATGGGTCGTAAACGGACAAAAAGTATGGAACTCGGGTGCCCAATGGGCGCAGTACGGGATCCTTATTGCTCGAACCGACCCTCAACAACCCAAGCACCGCGGCATCACATATTTTCTTATCGATATGGAACAAGACGGTGTTGATGTCAGGCCGCTGAAAGAGATGACAGGAGATGCAGCATTCAATGAAGTATTCCTGAACAATGCTCGAGTTGCAGAAAGCGATCGCCTGGGCGACCTAGGAGATGGTTGGCGCGTTGCTATGACCACTCTCTCGCATGAACGCGACCCTGACAATGCGGGAATGGGAGACACAGCGGCCTTCGGAGAGATTGACCTCGCTGAGAGCGTAAGCGAATACAGTGCAACGCTTTCATCCAAAAATGACGGGTTCTCCCTTGCGCTCAGCGGCGGCGTAACAAGAGTTTTAGAGGGCGTGACCTCTCAATTTGAGGCTTCGGAAGACCCTAAAGTTCGACAAAAACTAGCGTGCATTCTTGAGATGCGTCGAACTTCGAGATGGTCCGGCATGCGAGCAGCAGCGAAAATAAAATCAGGGGGCCAGCCAGGCCCTGAGGTATCAACACTCAAGCTCCTTGGGTCTGAAATGGGTCGACAAATTCGCGATGTGGGCCTCGAATCGATGGGCGCGCACGGCATGCTTTATGGCCAGGACGCTCCCGCTGACGGGCTCTTTCACGCATATTCGATGTTCACTCCCGCTCAGTCAATTGCGGGTGGGAGCGATGAAGTTCAGCGCAATATTATTGGAGAAAGAGTGCTGGGATTGCCGAGGGAACCTGGTGAGAAAGAGCAACGCGAGTTGCCTTGGTCGGAGCTCCCTCGCAGCTAAAAATAAAATGCACGCGAAACGATTGAGACTCCGAGATCCCGTTAAGTGAGTTGGGAATTAAGGGGCACCAGATTCCAACGGCGCGTCAGGGTCTTGGTTCCACTCCAATAGGGAACCGTCGTAGAGCGCCACGTTTGTGTAGCCAAGCACTTCGAGAGCAAGAAAAGCTGTGCTGGCCGCAATTCCGCCGCCGCAATAAGTGATTAGCTGTTCAAAGTTACCGGCGCCAGACTCTTGAAGAATCGCAGTTAGTTCAGGCCCGCTGCGGAGGGCACCAGACTCTGGATCGATGATTGCTGTAAACGGGACGCTGATGCTCCCGGGAATGCGACCCGGGCGACCATAATGTTGCCCCTCTCCTTCGAATTGCTCTCTGGTCAGAGCGTTAATTAGACCGATATTCGGGTCGTTGATGGCAGCGTAAACGTCATCTCTGGAAGCGAGCCATCCAGGTAATGGAGTTGCTTGAAAGCGGGTAGGTTGAATGTCTGGCACTTTCTGGCTAGACGGTCGACGTTGTTTGACCCATGAGTCGTAAGCGCAGTTAAGGATTCTTACGTCCTGTGCGCCTGCGTAACGCAGGACCCACCAGCAACGGTGAGTGACGGCGTGCATTTCCCCGCCATAAATGACCAAAGTCTGGGAATTCGAAACACCCATTTCACCAAGAAGGCGGTGAAGGTCCGGCGGCGAAAGAGCTTCGAAGGGGAAAGCGCCATCGGGCTTTGAAAGATCGTCAACCATATGTAGGTAGTGCGAATTGGGAATATGTCCTTCTTCGTATTGTTGGCGCATAGAAAAAAAATCGGAAGGTCCTGGGGGTTGGGGTCGAAAACCTGCCCGAACATCGAGAATCGCTATCTCTGCGCTATCCAGACGGGCTTCGAGCCAATCTGCGGATACGAAAATTTCTTTGCCGTCGCTACTCACTTTTCTCCTTTAGAGCGGCTATTTGCCCGCTTAATTGTCATTTAAATATTGGGAGCTGACACGAAAGGTCTTCAGAAGGACCATGGGTATTCGCCAATTTCGCTATACGAAGTCTTGTGACCCAATAAACGTGTTCTTGTCTCATCATCGCTGGCCGCATCCACTGCAGTAAGGGCCATCGCTAGAGCGCCTTCAACCGCTGCCCGATCTGCGTCAGGGGTGCGACAGTAGGCGGCAAACTCCGGCTGATGGTTGACTGCTGTGCCTGAATCAAGTCCAAGCATCGGGTGAATAGTGGGCATCAGAAGTGACACATTGGCCATATCAGTGGAACCGGCGACTTTGGTCGAAGGAGGACTGAAAAGCCGTCCCAGCGATTCAGCGTTTTTGCGGTACTTGCCAATCAGATCATGGTCGTGAACGAATTCGGAATATGGAGGTCCTAGCGGCTGCACGTCCAATATCGCGCCCGTAGCTATGGCGCCCGCTTCGAAACATGCTTTGACTCTGGGCGCAAGCACTGACAGGGAGTGAAGGTCGGTCGAGCGATAGAAGTAGCGGGCTGATGCTTCACCGGGAATGATGTTTGCTGCCTCTCCTCCTTTAGTGACGATGCCATGAACTTGGTCATCTGAATTGAGATGCTGACGAAGTAGCCCTACTCCCACTTGGGCCACGGTTATCGCGTCTGCAGCATTGACACCCAGATGAGGCGTTACCGATGCATGAGCTGTCCGGCCGTGATAGTGGAAATCGCATTGCGAGATTGCGAGAGTGGGAAAATGGTCGCATTCCTGCGGTGCAGGATGCACCATCATTGCCATGTGGGTTCCGTCGAACGCACCCCGCTCGAGCATCAGAATTTTGCCACCGCCTTGCTCCTCTGCCGGTGTGCCCAGCACGCGCACAGTAATTCCCAAGTCATCGGCCACGTTGCGAAGTGCCAGACCAGCACCGACGCCTGCTGCAGCTATGACGTTATGTCCGCAAGCATGACCAATATCGGGCAACGCATCGAGTTCCGCACAAATTGTTACGGTTAAATCGCCGTTTCCGTAAGTAGCGCTCCATGCTGTTGCCAAATCACTGATCTGAGTTTCCACGTGAAATCCGGCTCTCTCTAGAACCTCAGAGGTCATCGCGGCGGTTTCGTGTTCTTCAAATGCGAGCTCGGGAGTATCCCAAACACGGTGTGATAGATCGACTATTTCATGAGCGTAGGACGCGTTGTCGGAGGCGACTCGGTTGCGAATATTGACTGTCATGCACCGAGCCTAGATGGCGAGCGCCCAACAGGCTTCTTCTGTCAAATCAAGTACGAAGGAAAGCGAATGATTTTCAGATGTTGAGGAAGAAACGGTTTCATGGCCATTTACGACCTGTGAGACTCTTCATCTATGGATCTTGAAACACTTATAGCTAAGCAAGAAATTGGAGATGTTATTTACCGTTATGCGCGAGGCATCGACCGGCTCGATTTTGATTTAGTGAGGTCTTGTTACCATCCCGATGCGGTTGACGATCACGGCGCCTTTAAAGGCAACGTTGATGAGTTCGTCGAAATGTGCCGGGAGTTTCTACCGCGATGGACCGCAACCATGCATTTCATGGGCAACGTGCTCATCGATGAAATAGATGGGACTGCAGCGAGAGCGGAAACCTACGCCGTGGCCTACCACCGCAGAGAGGCAACGGAAAATTCCGAAGGCAAGGACGATGTGTTTGGTATTCGCTACGTAGATAGGTTCGAAAAACGCGAAGGCTGCTGGCGTATCGCTCACCGGATTGTCGCAACTGAGTGGCGGCGAGTCGACCCCGTTAATGCGAAGAACTCCCGGGGTGCGGTGGGAGTATGGGGTACCAGAGATGGAAACGACGTCATTGATTGGATCATGGACGCGCAACAAACGGTCACCTAAGGAACTTGATGCATCCGATAGAAAAGACGCCGCCGAAGATGGAATGCACTCCGCTTAGGCGATTAAGAGCTCTTTCGTAGCGTAAGTTTCGTGCGCCGTAATTACCAAGTGTCGATCGGGTGTTTCTTTTCGGTTTGTTTTGCCCGAAGCTCGCTTGAGTCAGGTAGGTGCTTAAGCAGGAGAGCAAGAGCATTGCGGGTCTGAGCAGGTTCGATCACGTCGTCGAAAGAATTGAAGTTTCTTGTCGCCGTGAAAGGGTCCTCAACGCCAAGTTCTGCCGTTGGCCAAGCAACTTGCCATAACGGAACAGTGTGGCCGGTTGGTGAGCCAGCCATTAAGTGGCCGGAGAACCCTCCAGCCTTTCGAATCTGAATCGAAGCAAGTGGGGTAGTTCGAAGTTGTTGAGTTTGTAGGACTCTGGTGTGCCATCTGCTGACACCGGGCTGCAAACCCGCATCGGTCTCTAACGCTGTGTATGGGCTGTCAATGAGCGAAACGATTGGGTACTCGTACGTATCGCATAACTCCACGAAACGACCGATTTTAGTGGCGGCAGATTCGGTTATAACGCCGGAGTCGAAGTTGGGGTTATTCGCGACTACTCCGACCACTTTTCCGTCTATGCGAGCGAGTGCTGTTACAACGCTCGGGGCGAATTGGGGGCGAAGTTCAAATATTGAATCGTTGTCAACAAGTGCTTCGATGACAGGGTAAATGTCGTATGGTCCCGATTCAGGAACTAAATCGGCGATTCTTTCGGCGCGATGGTGGGGTTGTCCACTTGGTTGATCTGAGAGATAGGCGAGGTATTGTTTGGCGAGAGCTATGGCGGTGGGTTCGTCGTCAACCAGAAGATCTATTCCACCGGTCTTTTCATGCATTTCGACGCCGGCCAGCTCTTGAGGAGTAAGAGTCATACCTAAAGCCGCTTCAACCATTGGCGGCCCTCCCATGCCGATAGCAGAACCACGCGTCGTAATGACTATGTCCGAAAATCCAGCGAGGCTTGCGTGTCCGGCGAAGGAGGGGCCAGAAACAATAGCCACTGTTGGAACCCAGCCTGATAGCTCAGCCATTCCATCGAAGAGGGTAAAGCGACCAATCTGTCCGCTGAGCTCTAAATGGCCGAGACCCGAGCGAGGGTGTCTGGCTCGGCTCCCTCCACCATCTACGAAGAACGCTATTGGCCATCGTTGCTGATGGGCGAGTGAGATGAGATGTTCCAGTCGAGCAGCACCGTAGCCACCCCCACGGTCTGTGTAGTCCGTTGAGGAGGTAATGACCGTTGCACCGTCAACTGTTCCTATGAAATCGACTCCACCTTTCTCTGGGACCCATTCATCATCCTCGTCGCGAGCGGCGATTGCTCCAAACTCGACGGCCGATCCGGGATCAAGGAGCATTGCGGTGCGCTCGCGTGCCGTTAAGTGGTTAGTGGAGTGAACCTTTTCAACAGCGCTAGGACGCGAGGCATCTTGCCGCAGGGCCTTAGCTTCTCGGAGTTTGTTGATTAGGTAGCTGCGCATTGGATATCACCGGGTGTCGATATGGCGGATTCTTTTGGTCGGAAGCGAGCGCTTCGTTCTCCGAAGCATTGACGCAATAAGGGGTCGTGTTTGCTCAGGCAAAATCACGTCATCGAAAGAAAATGTCCGTCCCGCTCTGACTCCCGATGCGACATCGCGCATTTCTTCTGCGTATTGATCTCTAATCGTTCTAGCCGTGACAGCATTTTCGGCGTCGCGAATTTCCCTTCTCTTCACTAGGTATGCGGCCCCTTCGAGGCTCATTCCCCCGCTTTCGACAGATGGCCACGCGACGCGTAACTCGGGCATGTTTCGGCTAGCGCCGTATCCTGACATTGCAAAAGGTCCGAGCCCGTACGCCTTTCTAATTTGAATGGTGTAAAGGGGAACTTGTCGATGGTGGATAGCTGATAACGGGCGAGCATGATGCCTTGCGATGCCTTCCTTTTCGGCGTCTGGGCCGACCATGTATCCGGGGTTGTCAACAAATGAGACCAATGGCAGTGCGTAAGCATCGCACCACTCGACGAATCTGCTGGCCTTGTCTGCGGCAGCGCTATCGATGGCTCCGGCGCGCGGCGAAAATGGCTGGTTGGCAAAGACGCCAACCGCCTTTCCTTCAACCCTTGCAAAGGCTGTGATTAACGATGGGGCCCACGCTCCGCCGACCTCAAAAACGCTGTCTTTATCGGCGAAGGCTGCTATTACTTTTCGCATATCGTACGGACGTCGACGATTCTCGGGGACAATGTTTGAGATATCGTCGGCCGAGTCGCTGGTGGCAAAGTCAGAAATATCTTCGTGCCAGTAAGTGAGAAAGCGCTGTGCTGCACTAACGGCCTCTTGAATGTCCTCAACTACCACGTCGATGTTGCCCCGCTCTGCCAAGCTTTCGGCTGGCTCGCATTCGCTTGAGTCGAGGTTGCTTCCAAATTCGGATTTTTTGGTTGCGATTGTCAGGTCGCAGAGAAATGTCATGGCTGCATGGCTATCGCGAGCGGTTCCCACAGCTATCGCAACGGTAGGTGCCCAGCCTGAAAGTTCGCATAATCCTTCGAACACGTCCCAACGCGCACGCGTGTAGTTAACAATGGGTGGTACCGGAAGCGGATCGCTACTCCTTGAGCCGTTCCCTTCTATAAGCAGCACAAGTGGCCACCGGTTGCTTATGGCAATAGTTATCAACTTTGCCAATTTGCGCATATTCCGGTCGCTGTGCGTTCCATCCAGAACTGACCAATCATGAGCTGCGATAACTGCGGGGTGACCGCTGATGTCACCAACGCCGCCGACTAACCCATCCGACGGACCGTCATCGTCGACAGCGGTGGTATGCCCAGCTAGAAGCCCGTACTCAGTGAAAGAGCCTTGATCTACGAGGAGATCGACTGCCTGACGTGCGAGTGGGCAGCCTGCGAGCGCTAGGGCCTTTGCATCAATAATTTGCTGACGTGGGTCGGACTCCGCATCTTCGGTCATGATCGGTGGATTCTTGCATAGGTGCCGAGTGATTTCCTGCAATCAGGTTCTCTTGGCGAGGAACGTTTCCTAGTACAACTCGTTTCCATCGTGCCATGAGGCGAATCTGCTCTCCATTTCGGCGACGCTTTCATCTGATTTTGTTTGGTCGCCTAAACACTCCGCGTAACTGGCCAGGCCACTGATATCTGGCCATTGTTCCGATGACCATAACTTTGACCTAATTGCCGACTTGCCGCAGTGAAACATCACTTCCTTGAGATGTACCACTAGCGCCAGAATCGGCGTATTTGAGTTGACTTCCATGGTTGCTAACAGTTCAGGGTCGGCAACTATTTGGGCGGAGCCACTTGCACGCAAAACTTCACCCCTTCCGGGAACAACGAACATCAAACCAACTTCAGGTGAATCCAGGACGTTGTGCAGCGTGTCGAGACGTCTATTGCCAGGGCGGTCGGGTATTGCCAATGTTCGGTCATCGAGAATTCGAACGAAGCCAGCGGGATCGCCTTTGGGTGACAAATCCATTCGTCCGCTGGAGTCGACACTAGAGATTACGACGAAAGGGCTCCGTTCAATCCATCGCCGGCAGTGAACATCCAGGGAGCTGAGCACCTTCGTTTCCTGTGCAGGGCGTGGCGGTGGAACAATCTCCCGCAGTTCTTCCGTCGTTGTGATGACATGGCGCGCATATGACATATCTCTATTGTGGCGCTTACTTGGCTATCGGCGCAGAACTTGAATCGATCCACCTATAGTCAGCTCTGAGGACCGGCCACAACTCCGTTGTCATGAAGTTTCCCAACCTCAGTTGATGTCATGCTTAGCATTTCAAGCAGTATTTCATCGGTGTGTTCGCCAAGCCGAGGAGCGACTGTAGGTTGCCCTCTGTCGATTTCGGAGAACGATAGCGGTGAGCCTGGAGCTAGTATCCGCCCAACGCCAGGTTGGTCTATTTTGTCAAACATGGGGTTGTGGACTGTTGCCCGACGGTCTTCGTTGACCAGTTGAGTGAAGGTCTGATAAGGGCCCCAACAGACGCCTTTGGCATCAAAGGTCTCGGCGATCTCTTCCAAGGTGTGGTCTTCGATAAAAGGCGCCATAAATGACGCTATTGCATCGCGTGCGTCCCAACGGTCGCCTTCCTTGCTGAGGTCGACTCCCAAAGCCTTCTCAATGGCCGGTAGGTGTTCCACAATATCTGTAGCTTCTACAAGGCTCTGCCATTGCCTTTTGCTAATTGCAACAACCATGATCCGTCTGTCGTCTTTGGTGGCGAAGTCTCTGCCGAAGGCGCCGTACAAATCATTGCCGACTGGAACCCTGTCCTCTTTGGTTAGCTGAGCCTGTGCCATGTAGCCAAGGTTGGCGACCATCGCAAATGCCACGTCTGTTAATGAAATTTTAGAAAGCTGGCCGATACCGGTTCGGTGTCTGTAACGCTCAGCTGCGAGTAACCCCAGGGCGGCAGTCAATCCCGTAGCGGTATCCCAGGCGGGTAAAACGTGGTTTGTGGGCATGTTGGAACCGATTGGCCCCGTAGCCATAGCAAAACCGGACGAAGGGTTAACCGTGTAGTCGACCGCAGTCGACGCGTCAGGATTGCCAATAATGTTGACGTAGATCAAATCATCTCGCTCTTGTCGCAAACGCTCGTAAGAAAGCCAACTTGACTCAGGGAAATTAGAAAGAAAAATTCCATTGTCGGGACCCGGCTGCGTTATCAATTGAGTGATGATTTCCCTGCCCGCTTCGCTTCGCAGGTCCACTTGGATCGACTTTTTTCCTTTATTAAGGCCCGCCCAAAAAAGGCTTACACCTTCCTCGGTAACTGGCCATCGCTGATAGTCGAGACCCCCTCCTATCGCATCAAACCGAATTACCTCGGCGCCTAGCTGTGCGAGTGTCATGCCGCCGAGTGGTGCTGCGACAAAGGCCGAACCTTCTACAACTCGTAAGCCTTCGAGTACTGGTGTCATCGCTCTCCTTCAATCGCCCCACTAGCTGAATGCGAAGGTTTCTATGACCGACTATGGGTTAATAGATATTGTAGTTTTTCTGCTCGTGTTACGGAGCAAAAACTATAGGAGTCCAGACAAGTATGTCGTCGCCTGTATTTCCCTCCGAGTCGACAGTGGCGCCTCGAATCTCGAATCTCAATAAACGACCCCCGTTTACCGCCAATTCGTCTTTTAGTTCATGGGTAAATTCGATTAGATCGCCTTCGAAAGCGGGACCCACATGGTCGCAACCATCCCATGCAACGACCGTTGCGAGACCAGGCAGCATTCTAGTGAGCGAGGATTGCGCTAACCCTTGAACGTGGCCGCCATAAACGAGCCGTTTTCCGTAGATGCTTGCGGAATGATCTCGATGCACGAAGGCCTGGTTGAAGGTCATTCGGGCTAGTGAAGGCGCTAGGTCAACATGGTCTCTCATAGCATCTTTTCTGACTTCCCCGGGAGCCCATTCTGTTGTATCAAAACGTTTTAGGTTCCAGTCGGGAACTAGTGAAAAAAGCTCGCTTAGCGGAGCCGGATCGGAGGGGCCCGGAATATCTGATGAATGACCGGGTGAGCCTGACCGGCTAGCTACAAGAGCACAACGCTCGTACTGAACTACGGGCCCTTGATCGCCGGAGGTTTCAATGCCGAGCCAAACCTTTCCCCGGTGCTGATCACCTTTCGGTTTTGCGTCAGAAAGACCGAGAACTGTTGTTGTTGTTCTTATCGTTTCGCCAACTTGCACCGGGGCCAGAATTCGAACAGAGCGATAGTAAAGGTTCGCGATCGCTTTGCGGGTCGCATTGGTTGTTTGGCCGATGGCAAATTGCATTACTAGTCCCGGATTAATTAAGCCGGTGCCGGAGCCACTTACTTGTTCGTATCCATTGCGATCCGCCGAAGCAAAATGCTGATCGCCGGTGATCATGCGATACGCAACGTTGTCAGCTTCAGTCAGGGTTACTGCCGGCAGGGGCGGAATGATCATGCCGAGCTCGAAATCGTCGTAATACGGGCCGTCGTTGTCCACGGGGGCTCCTTGCTCGGAGGGAATTGGTTAACAGAGATTAGCTTCATAGCCCTTTGCATCCCTAATGCGTCACAATAAGGGCTGAAAAATGTGGGACTATTTGCCGGTCTAATCGAATTGCCTCTTATTGGCTTAAGCGATGGTTGCGGAGCGGTTGATGGAACGCGAAAATCACGGCTCAACTTCTCCGTCGCACTCGCATAGCCATTCGCAGTTTGCCTCATTAGCGAAACTTGGCTTAGGGAGATCACTGACGCTGAAATGTATGGTCGCCGCACTCGTATCGGCCGGTGCGTTAACTGTGTTCGGGCTGATTGCTTTGTGGCCTAGTCAAGAGCGCCCTAATGAAGTGCGAACCAACGCGCAGGAAATAGGTTTAACTTTCGAGCTTCTTGAGGCCACTGTGTATCAAAGCAGTGAGGCTGATTGCGGTTACTCCCTCTCAGGAGAGTTGGAATTATGTCGCAATGTAACGGTCGTTCTTGACGAAGGAACTGAATCTGGCTCTTTGGTTGCGTTGCCTGAGGCCAACATCGCCTTCGACCCATCTTTCCCAAAGTTGTCAGTAGGCGAGAGCATTATTGTCGCATTGGACCCCCTTACGGGCTCGTACCACTATGAAGATCGAGAGCGCTTGAACTCTTTGTGGTGGCTACTCGCGTTATTCGTTGTAATCGTCGTTGCGTTTGCGCGATTCCGGGGAGCGCTGGCGCTGGTAGCGATGGCGGGAACTGTATTAATACTCATCAAATTTGTTGCCCCATCCGTTCTTGATGGAAATGACCCGGTTCTTGTTTGCGTCGTAGCCGCCTCAGCGATCGCGTTCTTCAGCCTGTATCTAACTCATGGTGCAAACATAATGACCACTGTTGCGCTGACGGGAACCTTGATAGCCCTGGCTCTCACTCTTGCCGTCTCATCGGTGTTTTTTGAGTTAGCTAAGTTCACTGGTTTCGCTAGCGAGGAGGCTTTCATTCTTCCTTATCTAGCGGAGGGCCTAGACGTCAGAGGGCTTTTGCTTGGAGGAACCATTATCGCTGCTCTTGGGGCATTAGATGATGTAACCATTACTCAGGCTGCCACAGTTCTCGAATTGAAAACTCAATCCGGAGGCCTTTCGACCAAGGAACTCATGGCATCGGGTTTAAGGGTCGGTCGGGAGCACATTGCTTCAACTGTAAATACTTTGTTACTTGCGTACGTCGGCTCAAGTATCCCGCTTCTGTTGCTTTTCGCGGTTTCGGACCAAACGCTTAGTGAGGTAGCGAACTCGGAACTTATCGCGGTGGAGATCGTGCGGACACTATGTGGTTCGATTGGTTTGGTCGCCGCTCTGCCGCTTACAACTTTTCTCGCATCCTTCCTTGTTCGTTCCCCCAAAGAAAAAACTCATGAACCTGACGTTGAATGAGCTAGTTGTTGTCCATTTTGACTGCTCAAATCCTCGATATTTTGAAAATCTATGGAACACTTCTGCACAAATTCGAATAGAGGTTGTGTAATGAAAATGGATACCGAGGACTACGTCGATCTGCTCTCCGCTCGGGCCGCAGATGCTCGGGCGATGATGATGTTCTTTGCTGTCTTTCATACAGGCTTGCTGGTTGTTCTTGGATTTGCCGGTGCCGGTCTTGAAGACTCTGGGATTCAGTTAGCGTTAGCGGCAGTGGCCGTCCTTACGTCGCTTTGGACGTTCTTCTTTATGGACGATTGCATGCAGGACCTATTTGCAATAGCGCAGGACCTACCGGAAGATTTTCAGGCCAGCAATGTTGGAAAGCGCTTTAGCGACGTGCCGCTTCCCGTCTTTAGGGTTGTGAACTTTGTCGTTATCGCACTTATTGTCGTTGCTGAAGTCCTAGCTATTTATTAACGAGCAGCAAATATCTAGTCGGAAAACTTAACTGCGCGACTCTGAGTGGCGCATGCCTGCAGCGTCTTGAAAGATGGCGTCGATTTTGTCGAAAGTGCTGAATCGGTGTTTAGAGGTTCTCTTCCAACAAGGTTGTTTTGAGGCGTGCACCTAACGTGTTTCGGTCTCCGCTCAGGTAGCGAGCTCCGTTGTCTTGCTGCTTGTTTGCTAGAAAACCAATAACCTACGGGTGAGGGGGGCTTAGGGTAATAATCTCGAGAGCCTTCAAAGGGGGAGTGCGATGGAATACGAGCTTGTTATCCGAAATGGCACGGTTATCGACGGAACTGGGTCAGCTGGCTTCACGGCTGACGTAGCAGTTTCCGAAGGCCAAATAGTCGCAGTTGGCGACGTAGCTGGGGTTGGTGAAAAAGAAATCGACGCGACTGGTCAAATAGTCACTCCGGGATTTGTTGATATCCACACTCACTTCGACGGACAAGTTTGCTGGGACAAAGAAGTGACGCCGTCCTCGTGGCACGGTGTCACGACAATCGTGATGGGAAACTGCGGCGTCGGCTTTGCTCCTGTTCGGCCCGGTACCGAAAATGAACTAGTCGAACTGATGGAAAGCGTCGAAGATATTCCCGGTACAGCGCTGCATGAAGGCATCCCGTGGGGCTGGCAGACTTTCGCTGAGTACTTAGACGTAATCGACACCCCGTATGCGATTGATGTTGCAGCTCAGGCACCACACGTAGCTATCCGGCATTTCGTTATGGGTGAGCGCTGCTACGACGATGCCACCGCAGAGGATATGCAGGAGATGAGTCGCATCACTAAAGAAGCGCTCGAGGCGGGCGCAGTGGGCTTCAGTACGAGCCGGTTTTACGGCCATCGCGATAAGGCAGGGAATTTGGTTCCTGGAACAAACGCCAGTAGCGATGAAATGATTGCGATAGCTGAGGCGTTCTCGCACGTTGATCATGGCGCGATAGAGATAATTTCTGACCATCTCAAAAATGAAGACGAATTAGCTTGGATTGAGCACATGGCGAGAACGACTGGGCGCCCGCTAACCACGCTTGTCACACCTGAAACAGGAGAAGAAATCTGGCTTTTAGCGGAACGTCTCCAAGGAGAAGGAATCGAGATTCGACCCCAGGCAGGTGCACGTCTGGCGTCAATTTTGATGACGCTTGAGGGAACAGTCAACCCTATGCGCCAATTTCCTTCATACGACTCCATTCGACATTTGCCCCTAGAGGAACAGAAGAAAGCCCTCCGGTCCGATGAATTCAGACAGCAGGTTCTGGCTGATGAACCTAAAATTGCTCGGGACAAAGATACGAACAAAATGATCTCCTCATGGGAAAGAATGTTCGTTTTGCCCGAAGACCTCTCTTATGAACCCGGATATGAAGATTCGCTAGCAGGCCTAGCTGCTCAGAGGGGTGTGTCTGTCCGAGAAGCCTTAATGGATGCCATGGCTCAAGGCCGCCCGATTCTTTATCTTTTTGGCGATTATGACTACACCGTGCAACCTCAATTCGACTTTATTGGCAGAAAGCAATCTGTTTTCGGGTTGTCTGACGGTGGTGCCCATGTTGGTGTCCTGTGTGATGCAAGCGTGCCAACGTACATGCTTGCTTACGGCACCCGAGACCGAAGCAAAGGTCCTCAATTGCCGCTTGAGTTCGTTGTCCACAAAATGACCCAAGACACCGCACAAGTCTACGGCTTCGTTGACCGAGGGGTAATAGCAACGGGCTATAAGGCGGATATCAACATTATCGATTACGAAAATGTTCGCCTTCATGACCCAGAAATGGTTTACGACCTTCCATCAGGCGGAAAACGTCTCGTCCAAAAAGCTGACGGGTATACGGCCACTATCTGCGACGGAGTAGTGACCTATGAAAATGGTGTTCATACGGGTCAGATGCCAGGTCGACTAGTACGCGGCGGCCAAATAGAAAAAGTTTGATATTCCAGATCTAGCGAGACCCAGCGGAGACGCTCGCCAAGGTCACCGGACCCGCAATAGGAGTCGCCGCAGCCCAGTAAGGTTCCGCACATGAATAAATCTGTGTTGCCTTCGATGAGGGTAGATGGGCAAATTGCATTAGTCACCGGAGCTGGGCGAGGTATCGGCAAAGCATGCGCAGTTGCCCTGGCTGAGGCGGGTGCAGATCTCGTGCTCATGAGCCGGACCGACTCAGAGCTTGATGAGGTCGCGATGCGTATAGAAGCGATAGGCCGCAGCGCACAAAAAATTGTTTGTGACGTAAGCGACGCATCAGCAGTAAGTCATGCCATAGGACAAATAGATCGTTTGGACATCTTGATTAACAATGCCGGAATTCTTCGAGCCTCTAGTTTGAACGATCTCTCCGCAGAAGATTTAGATGACATGCTCAGAATTAACTGCCGCGGAACGGTTCTGGTGGCCCAAGCAGCGGCGAAAATTATGACGCAGCAACGGTCAGGAGTTATCGTCAACATGTCTTCCACTTTCGGGATCAATGGTCGAGCTAACAACAGCGTCTACTCCGCGACCAAGCATTTTGTTGAAGGATTTACGAAGTCCACGGCTGTCGAGCTAGCACCGCTCGGAATTCGGGTGGTGGCTGTAGGCCCAACTGCAATCGAGACGCCCCTCACGCACGACCGACTGAACGACCCTGCGATTGGAGGCGATTTGCTGGCGCGAATTCCAATGGGGAGGTTCGGGCAAGTGGAAGACGTCGTGGGTGCAGTTGTGTTCTTGTCGTCGCCAGCAGCAGCTCTTGTAAGCGGCACTACTCTCATGGTTGACGGAGGCTGGTCTGCCCAGTGAGGAATTCTCCGACTAGGCGGGCTTTAACAGCGCTTCGTCTCCGGGATGATTACTGAACTGCTCACCACCACTCCGAGCCAGGAGTGCCTTTAAACGGACCGACTACATCGCTCGTGACCCAACCCCCATAGAACTTACCCGGTTGGGGTTTCACGAGACTTCCATCCACAGAACACTCGAATAGTGAAGGATAAAAAGAAAAATAGCCGCGAAGTGCATCGAAAGGCGCAGCGGGATTTAGATATGCCCACGACCCTCGCTCAACGGTGACTTTCTCGACAGTTACATCCCAGTAGGAAGCGACGCCCTTCCATTCACAAAAGCTTGACGCCTCTGTCTGAGAAAAAAACTGCGCGTCAATATCATCCGGAGGAATATAGAAAGTAGGAGGGTGAGAGGTTTCTAATACTCTCAGTGAGCTTTGGCTCTTCGCAATCTGCACTCCGCCAAAGAAAACTTCGACCAAAAGATGGGATTTGTCCAAAGCAGGAGGCCTTGGGTAATTCCAGACTGATTCTTGCCCGTGTTTTGGCACGTGCGGGTCCGGTAATTGTCGAAAGTTTGACACCGCTCAAACTCTAACCGCATCAAGTTGATGCGACTGCTATCGCAATGACCATCAACTGGAAGTGCGCCGCCTAGAACTCTTAGACAGGTGTCTATGCTCGAACATCTAGCGTGACGGGGTCCTCAGTCGAGGAAGCTGACTAAAATTGCGGCGTTGACCATTGTTATTTGATCGGAACCGTCCTCGGAAAGCACATCGAGACCCCCGCTGGTTACCGTCACCTCAACCGTTCCGTAGGGAACCTCGCGTGCCAGTTCAGCGGTGTCGACCAGATCAGGCTGCGCCACGCCAATAATCACCTGAACGTGCATTTGGTCGACCGATTTGTCGGTGGCCTGAAAAAAGCTAAGGCTGCTGTGTCGAAGGGCATCAGAGATCGCTCTTTTACTGGCTTTGGTGTAGTCCGAGCCGTGAACGTCGACTCCTAAGCCCATTTCAGTGATCCACCTACTTCTTGTCATTAGCGCACCCCAACCTCGAATAGATATGTCGAACGCAATTTAGCTAAATGCGATTACTTGCTCTGAGGCACGGTAACAATTGCGCCGATTTATAGTCTCTTCAGTTGACTTCTTATCAAGCCAACTACGATTGAAACGTGACTATCGCCAAATTTCATTTGCACCCAGTGCATCACCTGGGACCTGTCGATAGCAGAATCTTTGGTGGCTTCCTTGAACACATGGGACGCGCTGTTTACGAAGGTGTCTTCGATCCGGAATCTGTTCACGCAGACGAATACGGATGTAGAGCTGATGTGTTGGCGGCGCTTGCAGCGCTCGACTTTTCCGTTATGCGCTATCCGGGTGGCAACTTTGTTTCGAACTATCATTGGAGAGACGGCATCGGCCCCATGGCTGATCGGCCGACTCGGCGGGAACTTGCCTGGGGAACGATCGAACCAAATACCTTCGGTACAGATGAGTTCTTGGGGCTTTGTGCGCGCATTGGTTGGTCGCCAATGTTCGCAGTCAACCTTGGCACTGGATCTCCGGAGGAGGCAGCTGATTGGGTCGAGTACACCAACAGTCGATTACAAACAGACATAGTCCAAAAACGTGACAACACAGCCACTGACTCGTTGTCGGTACCCGTTTGGTGTTTAGGTAACGAAATGGACGGGCCATGGCAAATTGGGCATTCGTCGGCTGTTGAATATGGAACAAAAGCTCGCCAGGCGGCTCACATGATGAAGCTGGTTGACTCGTCAATCGAACTGGTCGTCTCAGGAACCTCGCTTATTGACAGCGAGACGTACCTTGAATGGGACCGCTTAGCGCTCGAGGCAGTGGGCGGCTTCGCCGATTACATATCTACGCACCGGTATCTCGACAACTATTCCGGCGACAGCGATGCCTTTTTGACCTCTGGTGCGGCGATTGACCGCCAGATCAATGAAGTCGATGCCGCATGTCGATATGTGGCGGGCATGCGCCGCTCATCGCGGCGGCCGTTTATCGCATTCGATGAATGGAATGTTTGGTACCGCACCCGAAACCGAACTGGAATGTGGGCTGATGGCGCATTCCCTGCGCATCTAGTGGAAGAAACCTACGATTTGCAGGACGCGCTGGTTTGCGCTCAGTTTTTGATGAGCTTTATTCGTCACGCTGACGTAGTAAAAATCGCGAATATTGCTCAAATTGTGAACGTTATTGCTCCAGTCATGACTCGTGGCGATGAGATTCTGCTGCAGACCATTTACGAAGCTCTAGCTATGTTTGTTGACCGGCGTATTGGAAACTCCTTACGAGTGGGGTACGAAGGCCCAATGCTTCCTGCGCCAGATTTTTCTGAAATCGACATGATCGACGGCGCAGCCATTTTGAATGCAGGCTCAGATCTCTACGTATATGCGGTCAACCGGTCAACAGATCAGGTCGTCGACCTAGAGATTGGGCTAGCCGGAGCTGAGCTTGAAGCGATATCGAGCGAACTTTTGCATCATGACAATCCGTCAGCAGCAAACTCTTGGGATAAGCCAAACGAGGTGCGTCGCGTGCCGCATGAAACCAAGCAAGGGCGAGCTGCCCTCGTTGAGTTGCCAGCTAACAGTTTCCTGGCAGTGACATTTCGTGTTCGCTGACCACTGTCAAATAAGCGAGGGAGAAGACATGAGCGTGCATCGCGAAATTTTGAATATTGAGGAGCTGCTGGGTCTCGATGTAGACGAACCGGTTGTAATGCTCAACTTGATGAAGTTTCGGGAGAAGTCGCTGGATGGCCACGGAAGTGGCTGGGACGCCTATCAGAGGTACAGTCGTGCAGTCATCGACCTTTTGAAAGCGAACAGAGGGACAATCCTTTGGGCCGGCGCAGTCGTTGCCAGTGCTTTGGGGAACCTGCCTGATGGGCCCTGGGATTATGTGTCGCTTGTTTTGTACCCACGCCCATCGGCCTTTATCGACATGATGACATCAGTAGAGTACGAGGCTCCGAACGTTGAAAGAGAAAACGGAACTGAACGGCACGCGATCGTGGCATTGAGCACCGACTACTCAAAGTTTTTGGGAGTTCACGACCGCCAAACCTGACTTAGGTGGCTCCAGCAGCAGAATCCCTTTCCGACAGTCCCAACTTTAAGGGCTGCTGAATAGAAGAAATCACCGTTCCCTCAATAGGGGGAACTGGCGCAAGAGATGCGAAGTTCTCGTACTTCGCCAACAAAGCTTCGAGAGCGATACGAGCCTCGAGTCGAGCCAGATGTGCTCCCAGGCAATGATGCAGGCCCCAACCAAATGTAAGGTGCGGGTTCGGATCTCGGTCAAGGTCTAAGTCGCCTGGGTTGTCGAACACAGCTGGGTCATGGTTAGCTGCGGCGACGCAGAGCAACACATTGTCATCTGCGCGTAATTCTTTCCCACCGCGCTCGTGGGCTACAGCGACTTTTCGGTACATGCTTCGAGTTGGGCCGAGAACACGAAGGAATTCCTCAATCGCCCTTTCTGTATCCGCTGCTCTAAGTTGCTCAACGACGTCTGGTTGGCTAGCCAATAGACCCATCGTGTTCATTAACAGCGACGTCGTTGTCTCATGCCCGGCGAATAAAATAAGAGTGCAGGCCCCAACCAACTCAAGATCCGATAATTGATCCCCAGCGCCTTCCACCAAAAGCGTCATCAACGTGCCAGACGGGTTGGCTCGTTCTCGTCTTATTAGGTGCTGGAAAAATTCGCTGAATTCGCCCGCTGCCGCGGTTGATTGCTCAGGGGCAGTGACGTGGGGGTCAGTGGCAAACACGATCGTTGCAAGATCATCAGACCAGCCTTGGAAAAGGTCTCGCTCATCGGATTTCACACCCATAATCTCAGCTATTACCCAAGCCGGTAATGGTCCGGCGAATTCCTTTCTGAAGTCGATTTCATTAGGTAAGGCGTTGACTATCTCACTCACCACGCGAGCGACTGTCTCCTCGAAAGAGGCGATTCGTCGAGGGGTGAATACGTTGCGTAACGGATCGCGGAGGTGAGTGTGTAGAGGGGGGTCGCGAAACACCATCCAGCCCCCTAAAAGTTCCACAACTTTCGCAAAGCTTGCGGGGCGGTGCTGTGCAACTCGCTCTAGTGGTGTTACTCGATCGGCGGAAAGAAGCCGACCGTCACGAAAAGCCTCGCTTAATTCGGCGTGATCTAGCACCACCCAAGCGCGGTGACTTTCGCTCCATTGAACGGGACCTTCACTGCGAAAGTCAGACCAATAGGAATTTGGATCATTCACGCTCATCGGATCGTTTAAGTTGATGTCGCGCACTGAGGGGCCTTTCATCGGGTCAGATTTGTGCCACGATCTTCATGAGCTTGAGATCGAGTATTTGT
>MDTB01081419.1_pt1 | contig 42830 bp, 49 predicted proteins | sample 811161 | NCBI WGS metagenome assembly MDTB01 (sample SAMN05326650, study PRJNA326480) | marine metagenome | isolation source: seawater | place: Mediterranean Sea | collected 2009 | reverse complement strand
CTTGTAAAAGCAGAATATACATTCCATCTAGGACAAGCACCACCATATCTTGGTATTTCAATACCAGATAAAGAAAATCTTTTTGAAATATTCCCAGCTACATCCACTCTAAGCATGTGAAAAGGTATTCCTGGTAATTTAGGGTCTTGTAAACATGTTACTCTATGAGCTACTTGTTCAAATGAAGTTGCAAAAGTATTTTGTAGTAATTCTAGATCATATTTAAGCTTTTTACATTCTGAATGAAATAATTTGTATGGCATTAAAATAGCTGCACCACAATAGTTTAACAAAGCAACTTTTGTTAATTTTTTTGATTCTTCTGAAGGGAAAGTAAATTGTGATAAATATTCATTAATTTCATTAATAGCTCCCTCATGTGCAATCTGAGCTGCAGCATATAACTTTTTAGTTTCTAAGGAATTATAATCACTTAGCAGAAGTTCTTTTGTTTTTTCATTATAAATCTTAGAAAATGGTTTTCCTTCTTCAGGAATAACATCTCGAACAACTATAGAATATTCTTTTTTAAGAAATTCACACAAAGCTATATATCTTGTTCTATTATTTTTATGAACTTTATTAAATATAATATTGGCAAAATCTTCAAGTTTAGGGAAATAATTTTTATTTTCTTGAAGAAAGTCTGAAATTACTTCACCAGGGAAAGAAGCTTTTCTACTATCAATAATTTTTCCAGATAAATTTTCAACTTTATTAATAATTTCATGATCTTTTTGTTTAAAATTATCTCCTAATTTTATTAAAGCTCTAGCTATTTTTGGATTTGTATTTACCAAATCTTTAACTTCTGGACCAAGAATATCTAAATCTTCAAACAACTGGTCATCTAATAATTCTGAAATATTGTTTGCTAAATTTAGATCATCTTTTGTCGTTAGGTCTGATAATTGAATCTTTAATTTATCACAAACCTTAAGTAGCAAATCACCATCTATTTTTCTTTTTCCTCCTTCTATTAAATTTAAATAACTAGGTGAAATTCCTATTTCTTCAGCAAGTTTATTGGCTTGAATGCCCATCTGTCGTCTAAATGCCTTTATTTTTGGACCTATTTTTAAATTTGATTGACTCATGTTTTCTATTTGTAAATTTTGTAAATTACAATTTACAATAAATTTCTATATTTTACAAGTATTTTATAGAATTTAGTGGAATTTGTAAATTTTGTAAATTATAAAGTTTACATGGACAACAGCAATAATAAAAACATACCGAATACACAGGCTTATTTATCTAAGGAAGACGACTATGATAAAAATAGTCAAAATGGCATTTATTTGAGAGATGATCACTGTGACTGGGGTTCAAGTGGTATGAATGAGTTTACAAACAAGTATAGTGAAGACAAATAAGACTTCTATTTAATTTTTCTTAAAATATAAAGACTAGGTTTAAACAATGAGTTCAAAAATTTTAGATAGATTTTCAGGAATCAACAGAGATTACACTCCTAATGATGTTGAAAGACTTAGAGGTTCAATAAAAATTGAATATTCTATGTGTAAAAATCAATCAGAAAAACTTTGGAATTTACTAAACTCAGAATCTTATATTAATACTTTAGGGTCATTATCAGGAAATCATGCTGTTCAACATGCCAAAGCAGGGCTCAAAGCAATTTATTTAAGTGGATGGCAAGTAGCTGCAGACGCAAATAGCGCGGGGGAAATGTACCCAGATCAATCTTTATATCCATTTGACAGTGCACCAAAGTTAGTTGAGTCAATGAATAATGCTTTAATTAGAGCTGATCAAATTCAACACATGGAAATTATAGATGGTGATATGAAATTAAATAACCAAGTAGATTATATGTTACCAATTATAGCTGATGGGGAAGCTGGATTTGGGGGACCATTAAATGTTTTTGAATTAACCAAAAAATTTATAAAAGCTGGTGCTGCAGGTGTTCATTTTGAAGATCAATTAGCAAGTGAAAAAAAATGTGGTCATATGGGAGGAAAAGTATTAGTTCCAACTAGTACTATGATAAAAAATTTAAAAGCTGCAAGATTAGCAGCAGATATTGCAGATGTTCCATTAATTATTTTAGCTAGAACTGATGCGAATGCAGCAAAACTAATTACTAATGACCATGATAAAAATGATAAAAAGTTTTTAACAGGAGAAAGATCTCCTGAAGGATTCTTTTATGTAAAAAATGGTATCGAGCAAGCTATTTCAAGAGGTTTAGCATACGCTCCTTACAGTGATCTGATTTGGTGTGAAACAGCTCAACCAAATCTTGAAGAAGCTAAAAAATTTGCAGACGCAATCCATAAAGAATTTCCTGGCAAGTTACTTGCATATAACTGTTCACCTTCATTTAATTGGAAAAAACATTTGTCAGACAATGAGATAGCATCTTTTCAAACTAAAATAAGTGAATTGGGTTATAAGTTCCAGTTTATTACTTTAGCTGGATTCCATACACAAAATCTTGCTATATTTGAACTAGCTGAACAATATAAATCAAAAGGTATGACTGCTTATTCAAAAATACAACAGCAAGAATTTGCAAGAGAAAAAGATGGGTATACGAGTGTTAAACATCAACGAGAAGTAGGAACATCTTATTTTGATGCAGTATCAAATACAATTAGTTCAGGTAAAAGTTCTACTACAGCTATGGAAGGCTCCACTGAGTCTGAACAATTTTAATTTTAAAAATAATTAAGCTCTTTCATCTCTTCAGAAAAAGTCTCTCTAATTTTTTTTTCTTGCTTATCGTCTAAAAAATCCTTCCACCTATTTTTCTCACCAAGATTAAAAAATTTTATCTTATTTTTTGTTTTATTTGAGATGACAGCTTCATTAAATCCAATTTTATCCTCACTATTACTCATTTTTTCAAAACTGGTAGATTTAATTGATTTTAACATTCTGCTTCTATCAAACTTAATTAATTTAGGAGCAAGCGGAATTAAGAAGTTTATTATCTCCCTAAAAACACTATAGGTATTTGACATTAAATCTTCATATCTCACAACTTTAATTGGAAACATATTTATACTTTTCCATGAGACATAATTTTTTGACCAACTACCAATAAAATTTATATCACCAAAATTACTAGTATTTCTATGAAAAAGAATATTTCTTTCATTCGTCATAAATTCATAAGATTCATCATAAGTATAATCAAAATGATTTTTTATAGAAGTAATTACATTTCTTGGATCTCTAACTATATAAATACATGCTAAGGTATTAATCTTATTAGTAAAAACATTTCCATCTATTTTCAGCATTGCATTATGTGTTTTAAGAAAAATTAATTTCTTTTTTAAATTAATTTTACTTTGTGCTGCCAGCCAATATTTTGCAGTACTGATTGGTTTTGTAAACTTATCTTCATAATCAATAAAAAATTCTCTTTGGGGAAACTGATGAATATTATTTAATAAATCAAAATTAAAATTTCCATCTTTTGAATATAAGTAAGAAGAAATTAAAGATCTTACCCACGTATTTCCACTCTTCGGATATGATGCAATCCAAATAATCATAATCTATTTAAATATCCTAACTCTTTCATCTCATTTTCTAATTCTTTTTCAATTTTATTTATCATTTGTATATTTAGTTTAGATCTCCAACTATCTTTTTTTCCTATATTAAAAAATTTTTTACTGACTGCTTCTTCAAAACCATATTTCTTTTCCATTGCTTCTAAATTTTCAAATTTACAATTTTTTACACATTGTTCAATTTTTTTTTCATTGATATCTATATCTATAAAATTTTTTAAGAAAACTAATACCTTTTTAAATTCAACAGTTGTATCTTTTAATAAATCTTCATATTTTATTATAATGCCTTTAAAGTCCTTTTTTTTCTTCCAAGATAGATAATTAGTTTTCCAAGAACCTGTCATTTCTACAAGTTTAAATTCACCATTGTAAGCAACTAAATTATCATTCATTAAATCTTTTACTGATTGATCTAACGTAATATTAGAATGAAACGCATTAGAACATACTACTGCTCTAGGATCACGAACTAAATAAATATATGCAAGTGTGTTATCCTTATTAGTAAACCAATTACCATTATGTGAAGCACAAGCATTATGTGTTTTTAAAAAGTTCTTTTTATTATTTAAATTTAATCTAGATTGCGCTGCATTCCAATAATCTGAAATTTTAAGAGGTTCTTTAGATAAATTGTTTAGGTTAATTAGTGGTGAAAATTGTTTATTAGATGGAAATAAAGGAATTTTCTTTAATAAGTCAAAATTAAAATCTTCTCCACTAGAAAAAAAATACGAAGAAATTAAAGACCTCATCCATGTATTTCCACTTTTAGGATAAGAGGCAATCCATATAATCATTTTATTTATATTGCTATCTTTTTAAAATATACTTTGACACATTGCGTATTGTAACTAATTATATATTATAATTCTAATAAATATATATGAGTAAATCAGATTTAAAAAAAGAAATACCAATTTTCCCACTTTCAAATGTAATTTTTTTTCCAAAAACCACACTTCCATTAAATATTTTTGAAAAGAGATATCTACAAATGGTTAATGATAGTGTTAGTGAAAATAGATTAATTGGAATGGTACAACCAAAATTAGTTACCAAAGATAATAGTTCCAATAGAGCAGAAATTTTTACTATTGGGTGTGTTGGGAAAATTTCAAGTTTTAATGAAACAGATGATGGTAGAATCATTTTAACTTTAAACGGTATATCAAGATTTAAAGTGGAAAAAGAACTAGAAGTAAACAAATTATATAGAAAATTTTTAGTTAACTACGATTTCTTCAAAGAAGATAATTTAGAAAATAAAAGCATAAATCAAAATTTAAATGATTTATTCAATAAAATTAAAATTGTTTTTAAAAAACAGGGTTTAGAATTGGATTGGAAAGAGATAGGAGATTTTGAAATTGAAGAATTAATTAATACAATATCTATGATAGCACCTTTTACTAGTGAGGAAAAACAAACTTTACTCGAAGCTATAAATTTACATCAAAGAGTTGAAACATTAAAAAAGATAGTTGAAATATATCTAGTTGATGACTATCAGAGTATTACAGTTCAATAATTTAATCCTTTATCAGAAACTTTTAATAAAAAATTTTTAAAAAAAAAGTTTTTATTAACTGTCTTAAGAGAAATTTTTCTTAAATTTTTAAATTTTGAATTATTAATTAGAAATAAATTATTTAAAAAATCAATACTCTTAGAAAAAATAAAATTATTTGCTTTTGTTTTTTTACTAAATTCTTTAGATATTGCTATTTCATTAATTTCTAGACCTAATTTAACTTTTTTTTCTATTAGTTGCATAAGAACCTTAATATCTCTTATAGTCATATTTAAACCTTGACCAGCTAAAGGATGTACCTCATGAAGTATATCACCTAAATTTAAAACACCTTTAGAGTAATATTTTCTTGAAATATTAAATCTCAAACTTTTATTTTCAACTTTATTTATTTTTTTTATTTTTAGAATTTTTTTTGTGACACCAATTATTTTTTTATTGAAAGAAGACAATTCTTTATAATTTTTAGTATATTCTCTTTTCATAGACCAAACTAATGAAGTTGTATTATTCGATAAAGGGAGTAAAGCTAAAGGTCCTTCATTAAGAAAAAATTGTCTTGCAATATTATTTTTTAAATAATTATGTTTCAATATAGTAGTCAATGAACTTTGTTCATAATCTTTTTGAATTAAATTTTTTTTTTGTAATTTTTTTGTAATTTTTGAATCAATACCTGTACAATTAATTATTAAGTCATAATTTATATTTATCTTTTTTTTAGATTCTCTTATATTAAAATAATTATCCAATAAAAAATTTTTCTTTTGTTTTATATTTTTAATTTTACTCAATATTTTTTTCATTCTTTTTATAAAAATATTATTCTTTATCATAAAGAAGACCTCTGAATTTTTATTTGATGATTTAAAATTAATAACTTCTTCATTATCTTCATATAATTTTATATTTACTATAGGCCATACAAATCTTGTCTTTGTAGACAAGATATTTAAATTTTTTAGAAATTTATAATTACTATTAGATAAAGCAATGGATCTAGACTTTGATTTACTAAAATCAACTTTTTTTCCATATAAATCTATGTCTAAATTATATCGAGATAAACTTATTGCAGTTATTAATCCTGTTATTCCATCTCCTATAATACAAATTTTTTGCTTCATCATGATAAAAAGAAATCTAAAAATTAATTTTAACAGTTAATAATAAATGGTACAAAGTCAATTAGTTAGATTCGATTAAATTATTATGGATAAAATTATCCCCAAAATATCAGCTTTTTTTTTCTCAAGATTAATTGAGGCCCTAGCCATTGTATTTATCTTATCATCTTTATTATATTTTTTATCATTAGTAAGTTATCATCCTGATGACCCTAATTTTTTACATTCAGAAAAAAAAATTATAATCAATTTTCTGGGTTTTAAAGGCAGTGTGCTAGCAGATTTTATTTTTCAATCAATTGGATTAATAGGATATCTTTTTACTATAAATTTATTTATCTGGGGTCTTTCTGCATTTAAAAATAAAAATTTTGATTTTTTAATTTATAACCTTTTTTATACTTCTATCTATTTCATTTCTGGGTCAACATCTTTTAGCATTTACAAAGATCAATCTTTTATTTTACATGCTAATGGTAATGGAGGATTTGTTGGAAAAATAATTAAAGATATAATAGTGAATTATTTTAAAAATATAGAAATAAAAATAATCTTACTTATATTAATTTTAATATCAATCTTGTTTTTTATTTTAAGTATAAATTTAAATTTTCAAAAATTTAAAATTTTCATTTTATATTTCTTTGCTTTTTTTAAAAAAATAATTTTAAATTTAAAAAAAAATAAAGTAGATGAATATGAAAAAGATAATGAAATAAAAGAAATTAAAAATGATAAAAGTTCTTATAATCAACTTGGGCTACCTTTTAAAACTAAAACAACAAATACAAGTAATATCTTTGCTTTACCCAAAATAGACTTCTTAAAAAAAAATCTATTAAAAAAAGATTTTAAAAAAGAAAATGCTAAAGAGCATATTGAAAAATCTAAATTTTTAGAAAAAATTTTATTAGATTTTGGAGTTAATGGTGAGATTAAAAGAATCAGTCATGGTCCGGTAGTTAATTTATATGAATTTGAACCAGCTCCTGGGATAAAAGTTTCAAAAATTATTAATCTTTCTGATGATATAGCTAGAAATACAAGTTCAGTTTCTACAAGAGTTGCCACTATACCAGGAAAAAATACTGTTGGGATTGAAATACCTAACGATCAAAGAGAAAATGTTTTTCTAAGTGAGATTATATCTGATAAAAGATTTACAAATAATGAAATTAAATTACCAATAACTCTTGGAAAAAGTATTTCAGGTGCACCAATAATTGGTGACTTATGTACTATGCCACATCTTTTGATTGCAGGAACAACAGGTTCTGGAAAATCTGTTTGTATAAATACAATTATTATTTCTCTTTTATATAGACACGGTCCAGATAAATGTAAGTTCATATTAATTGATCCAAAAATGTTGGAGCTTTCTTCATACGAAGGTATTCCACATTTGTTATGTCCGGTTATAACTGAAGCTAAAAAAGCTACTTCAGCCTTAGCTTGGACTGTAAAAGAAATGGAAAATAGATACAAACTAATGACAAAACAAGGAGTTAGAAATATAGATGGCTACAACTCTAAAAACAAAGATGTAGTAATGCCTTATATAGTTGTAATTGTAGATGAAATGTCAGATCTCATGCTGGTTTCAGGAAAAGAGATAGAAAATTATATACAAAAGCTATCTCAAATGGCCAGGGCAGCAGGAATTCATATTATTATGGCTACTCAAAGACCAAGTGTTGATGTAATTACAGGAACTATTAAAGCCAATTTTCCAACAAGAATTTCTTTCCAAGTAAGTTCAAAAATTGATAGTAGAACTATTCTTGGTGAACAAGGTGCAGAACAACTTTTGGGTAAAGGTGATATGCTTTTTATGTCCTCTGCTAACAGAATTATAAGAATACATGCTCCATTTATATCTGAGTCAGAAATTGAAAAAATAAATAGTTTTTTAAGATCACAATTAGAACCTGAATATCTTGATGATATAGTTAGTTTCGGATCAAATAATAATGACGATGAAATTAAAACTGATGAGAAAAAAGATCAATTATATTTAAGTGCTATTAAACTAGTTAAATCAGAAGGAAAGGCTTCTACTAGTTTACTACAAAGAAAACTTCAAATTGGATATAATAGAGCCGCAAGAATTATAGATATGATGGAAGATGATGGAATAGTAAGTAAAGCTAATCATGTAGGAAAAAGAGAGATCTTGTAGGATTAAATTGTATAAAAAAAAATTCATAATATTATTTTTGATAATATTCAATACTAGTATTGTTTACGCTCAACCAAATAATAAAATTATTCAAAAAATAAAAGATACAAACACGTTATCATTTAATTTTAAACAAACTATTTCAGATAAAGTAGAAAATGGAAAATGTTTAGTTAAATATCCAAAACAAATCATATGTGATTATAATGATTCTTTTAAAAAAAGATTAATTTCAGATGGAAAAAGATTGGCAATAATTCAAAGAAGATATAATAAAATATTTTATTACAGGCTTAAATCTACTCCGTTAAACTTAATATTAAATAAAGTATATTTAATTAAATTTATTAAAAATAATGAACCTTATTATGTAAATAATAATTATATTTTCTATAAAATAAAAACAGAAGATAATAAAGAATTACTAATTTTTTTTGATAAAAAAACATTTAATTTAGGTGGATGGGAAACAAATGACTTATATCAAAATAAAGTAAAGTTTATTATTGAAAATATTAAAACTAACATCCATTTAGAAAAAAAAATTTTTAAAATTCCAAGAGAAGAAGAGCTTTAATTATGACTATCTGGAATATCTTTATATACTGTTTCAGTTTTATAAATTTTCATACCTCTTGATAAATAATTGTTAAGAGCATTATGATGATCTAAAGAACAGGTATGAACCCAAACTCTATTAATTTTAAAAGACCAAGAAATTTTAATTGCTTCTGAAAGAATATATCCTCCAAGTTTTTTTCCAAAAAACTCTTTTAATATTCCCAAATATACTATTTCTGCTTCATTTTTATTTTTATCGTAAAATAACTCAAAAAAGCCTGCTATTTCATTATTTACATTCATGACATAAGTAAAAAGATTTTTTTTAAAAACGTATTCGTTCCATTGTTTTTCATTCCAAGTAAGGCGATCAAACCAATAATATTTAAAACCAATTTGTTTGTATAAAAATTTATTTAAGCTAGGATTGGGAGGATTTAATTTTTCTATACTTATATTTCCTTTGGGAAGTTTTGAAGTTGATAAGTTTGAAAGAGATTTAATGTGTAAAAAATTTTTTACAATTTTTCTCATTTATTTTAACTCACCATTTTTCCAATTTTTTCACCACCAAATATATGAAAATGTAGGTGGGGTACTTCTTGACCGCCATTTTCTCCAATATTTACTAGTGAACGATATCCATTGCCACTATTTTTTTCTGATATACCAATTTTTTTAGCTACATCGCTTATCCCTTTTATTAAAGCAACAATTTCTTTTTCGGATGCTCTTTCTGTAAAATCATCTAAATTTGTGTATTCACCTTTTGGTATAATTAGAACATGAATTTTTTTTTGAGGATTCACGTCATGAAAAGCAAGAACATGTTGATTTTCATAAACTTTTTTACAAGGAATTTCACCTCTTAGAATTTTAGCAAAAATATTATTTTTATCGTAAGCCATTTTATAAATTTATTATTTTTGTCTATTTTTTAACTCATTCATTACATCTTCAATTTTAATACCATTTGCCTCTAAAAGCACCATTAAATGATATAAAACGTCAGCTGCTTCATGTATTTTGTTATCATTTTTTTCAATTGCTTCTAACAATTCTTTAATTTCTTCATTTATTTTTGAAAAACATAATTTTTTATCTTTTAATAATTTATTTGTATAAGATTTTTCTAAATTAGAATTCTTGCGATCTCTAATGATTTTAATTAATTCTTCTAAAGATTTTAACATTTTTATATTCTAACAGGTATACGTTTTGAGTCCAAATACTGTTTAGCTTCTAAAATTGTGTGTTCTCCAAAATGGAAAATAGAGGCAGCTAAAACAGCACTAGCTTTTCCAATTTTTATACCCTGATATAAATGTTCTAAATTACCAACACCCCCTGAAGCAATAACTGGAATATTTATATGTTTTGATATTTTTTTGGTTAAATCTAGATCATATCCTTTTTTTGTTCCATCTCTATCCATTGAAGTAAGTAAAATCTCACCTGCACCCATTGTTTCCATTTTTTCTGCAAATTTTAAAGCGTCTATGCCAGTGGCTTTTCTTCCACCATGAGTATAAATTTCCCATTTATTTTCTTTAATTTTCTTTGCATCTATTGCAACAACAATACATTGTGATCCAAACTTTTCAGCGCTCTCCTTAACTAAATTTTTATTATTAACTGCCGCAGTATTTATTGAAACTTTGTCTGCTCCCGCTAAAAGCAGCTTTCTTATATCTTCTATTGTTCGAACACCCCCTCCAACCGTCAAAGGCATGAAGCATTCTTTTGCTGTTTCGTTAACAGTGTTTAATAAAATATCTCTATCTTCACTAGAAGCAGTAATATCAAGAAAACATAATTCATCAGCACCTTGATTATCATAAATCTTTGCTTGTTCAACAGGGTTTCCAGCATCAACGAGATCTACAAAGTTAATTCCTTTAACCACTCTCCCATTTTTAACATCTAGGCATGGTATAATTCTATTTTTTAACATCTTATAATTCTTTTGCTAACTCTTTTATTTGTATATCTCCATCATAAATTGATTTTCCCACTATAACTCCTTCAATATTTGAATCATTAAGAGACTTTATCTCTTTAATATCATCTATCGAAGAAATTCCACCTGACACAACAAAAGGTATTTTAATTTTTTGAGATAATGCAATTGTATCTTTAATATTAGGGCCATTTTTTGTGCCATCTTTATCTATATCTGTATAAATAATTCTAGATACTCCAAAATTTTCAATTTTTTTTAAAAATTCAAGTGCAGGAATATTAGATATTTTTTTCCATCCTGACAACGCAATCAACCCATCTTTAACATCTAAAGAAACAGCAATTTTGTTATTAAATTTTTTACAAACTGTTTTTAATAAATCTAAATTTTCTACAGCTGCAGTTCCCATAATAACTCTATCTACACCAGCATCAATCCATTTAGTTATATCTTCTAATTCTCTTATTCCTCCACCAATTTGAATTTTCAAACTTGATTTTGAAATTTTTATTATTTCTTTAATCATATTTGAATTAACTAATTTCCCTTGAAGAGCACCATCTAAATCAACAATATGAATATTATTAAATCCATTTTGGAAAAATTTTGTTGCTTGGTCTTTTGGTGTTTCTTTGTAAGAAGTAACTTTATCAAAATCACCTTTTATAAGTCTAACACATTTACCATCTTTTATATCTATTGCGGGAAAAATAATCATTTAAATTCCCATTTTAAAAAATTTTCTAAAATTATTAATCCATTTTTTTGACTTTTTTCTGGATGAAATTGTGTTCCAAAAATATTTTCTTTTTCTACAGCAGCTGTAATTGAATTACCATAATATGTTGTGGCTACAACATTTTTTTTTTCTTTTAGTATTAATTCATAGCTATGTATAAAATACATATGAGAATTATTTTTTAAATTTAAAAAAAGATCTGAATTTTGTTTAAATTCCACTTCATTCCAACCCATATGTGGCAATTTTAATTTTCGATTAATGTTATTAATTTTTCTAACTTCTCCATCAATCCATCCAAACCCTTTTGTTTCTCTAGTTTCATAACCAATTGATGCAAATAATTGCATACCTACACATATACCAAAAATAGGTTTTTTTTTTATCAAAACAAACTCGTTTAATGCTTCTTCTAATCCATCAATTTTTTTTATACCTAAAAAACAATCTCTAAACGATCCTTGCCCAGGAAGAACTATTCTTTCTGACTCTTTTATTATTTTTGGATCAGATGTGATCACTATATCCATATTTAAATTTAAATTATTTGAAGCAGCTTCTATTGCTTTAGATGCTGACCTTAAATTGCCAGAACCATAGTCTATTACAGCAATGGACATTTTTTTTATAAAACGCCCTTGGTTGAAGGAATTTTATTTTTAATTCTCTTATCTATTTCTATTGCTTGCCTTAGAGACCTTGCTAAACCTTTAAAACATGACTCAATAATATGATGGCTATTTTCTCCATATATATTTTCAACATGTAATGTAATTCCTGCTGCTTGAGAAAAAGCTTGAAACCATTCTTTAAAAAGTTCAGTGTCCATCTCTCCTAATTTTTCAACTTTTAATTTTACCTTCCATATTAAATAAGGTCTATTAGAAACATCAATGGAAACTCTCGTTAAAGTTTCGTCCATAGGAATTATTGAATGAGCATATCTTCTAATACCTTTTGAAGTTTTCAATGCTTTTTTAAAACATTCTCCAATAGCAATCCCTGTATCTTCTGTTGTATGATGAAGATCTATATGCGTGTCTCCTTTGGCTTTTAATTTTAAATCGATTAAAGAATGCTTAGATAATTGTTCAAGCATATGATTAAGAAACCCTATCTTAGTATCAATTTTAAATGAACCTACTCCATCAAGATTTAATTCCACATCAATTTTAGTTTCTTTAGTGCTTCTATTTAATTTAGCTTTTCTTGCCATATAATGCCTATTTATCAGATAAGATATAAGTAATTCAAGAATATATCAATAAAATGAATTTTTGACCTTGAAGAAGCAAAATAAGTATCCACATACATAATACTATGAATGATGAATTAAAAAAATGGCATGGAACTACAATTGTTTTGATTAGAAAAGATAATCAAGTAGTTGTTGCAGGAGATGGTCAAGTAAGTCTTGGAAACACAATTATTAAAAGTACAGCAAAAAAAGTACGTAAAATAGATAAAAGAAATGTTATAGCTGGCTTTGCTGGATCTACAGCTGATGCTTTAACATTGTTTGAAAGACTAGAAGCAAAACTTGAAAAACATGCAGGAAATTTAACTAGGGCAGCCGTTGAGCTAGCAAAAGACTGGCGAACAGATAAATATTTAAGAAGATTGGAAGCTCTAATGGCAATAGCTGATAAAGAAAAAAGTTTTATAATTTCAGGAACTGGTGATGTATTGGAACCAGAGCATGGTATTATTGGAATAGGATCGGGAGGAAACTTTGCTCTTTCAGCTGCAAAAGTCTTAATGGACACAAAAATGACTGCAGAAGAAATTGCAAAGAAATCAATACAAGTTGCCTCTGAGGTATGTGTTTTTACTAACAACAATATTACTATAGAAAAAATTTAAAAAATAAAAATATGAATAAAAAAACTAATGTAACATCAATAAATTCATTAAAAAATTCTAAAGAAAATGAAAATAAGTCTAATGTCACGTCACTATCACCAAGAGAAATAGTTTCTGAATTAGATAGATTTGTTATTGGTCAAAACGCAGCTAAAAAAGCAGTTGCAATAGCTTTAAGAAATAGATGGAGAAGACAAGCTTTAACAGATGAAATGAAAGATGAAGTTTTGCCTAAAAATATTTTAATGATAGGACCAACTGGTGTTGGTAAAACTGAGATATCAAGAAGATTATCTAAACTTGCTGAAGCTCCATTTATTAAAGTTGAAGCTACAAGGTTTACTGAAGTGGGATACGTAGGAAGAGATGTTGAACAGATTATTAGAGATCTTTTAGAAATTGCTATCGCAATGGAAAAAGATAAAAAAAAGAAAGAAGTATTTGCAAAAGCACAATTAGCTGCTGAAGAAAGAGTTTTAGATGCTTTGGTAGGAAAGAAAGCTAGCGTAGCAACAAGAGAAAGCTTTAAAAAAAGATTAAGAAATGGTGATCTCGATAACAACGAAATAGAAATTGAGATAGATGAAACATCTTCAATGCCAAGTTTTGAAATACCTGGAATGCCAGGAGCAAATGTTGGAATGATTAATATTGGAGATATGTTTGGAAAAGCTATGGGAAATAAATCTAAAAAAAGGAAAATGACCATTAAAGAGTCTCATGAAATTTTAATTACACAAGAATCTGAAAAAATGATCGAACAAGATAAAATTGTTAAATCTGCTAAAACCAGTACTGAAAATAATGGAATAGTTTTTTTAGATGAAATTGATAAAGTTTCTGCTAGAGGTGATAGAGCAGGCGGTGATGTCTCAAGGGAAGGTGTTCAAAGAGATTTGCTTCCTTTAATAGAAGGAACTACTGTAAGTACAAAATATGGGACTATAAAAACAGATCACGTTTTATTTATAGCGTCTGGAGCATTTCAATTAGCTAAGCCATCTGATTTACTGCCTGAATTGCAAGGTAGATTACCAATTAGAGTGGAATTAAATGCTTTAACAAGTGATGATTTTAAAAAAATTCTTAAAGAACCTGATAATAGTTTAATTAAACAATACATTGCATTGTTGAAGACTGAAAATGTTGATCTTGAATTTACTGACGATGGAATTAAAACAATAGCGATACTTGCAACAGAAATTAATGCAAGTGTTGAAAATATTGGAGCAAGGAGACTTCATACAATAATTGAAAAAGTTTTGGATGATATAAGTTTTACCGCATCTGATAGAGGTGGTGAAAAAGTTATTATCAACTCAGATTATATTAAAAAGAACCTGGGTGAACTTATAAAGGATACAGATCTATCAAAATTTATTTTATAAATCTTTATTTTTTTTTAAATAAATATAAAAGGCTCCATCCCCTCCATCTTCTCGACTTGCTGGAGATATTTTAGATATTTTTTTTATTAAATAGCTATTTTTTAAAAAATCTGGCACAGAATTTTTTAATATACTCATTTTTTCAGATATATAAGGATTTGATTTATTTTTTGATCTTTTTCCTTTTCCAGTTATAACAATAATTTTTATTATATTGTTTAAATGAGCTTGATTAATAATATTTTCAATTTTTTTATTTGCATCAAGTAAATTAAGTCCATGCAAATCTATTCTTTGGAAGTATTGTTCTTTTTTTTTAATTAAGTTTAATTCTTTATCCTCAATATTGACTAATTCTTTAGTAAATTTTTCCCAATCTTCTAAATTTTTTTGATCTAATTTTTTATTCAAACTAATTAGATGTGTCTACCAAATACCAATTTGGATTTTGACTCCACATGTTTTTTGAAAATTTCCAATTATCATTTACAATTTTTATAATATCTGGGTTACCTTCTATAATTTTATCATCTTTATCTTTAATACAAGTTATTATTTCAGATATAAAAGATACTGTAATATTATAAATATTATCTTTTTTTGAAAATTCCTTTATTTTTGTTGATTTAATTCCAATAAAAGTTGTTTCTGATTTTAAATTTTTTAATTTTCTTTCTTCAATAGCAGCTTTAAATTTATTATAAATATCTTTATTTAATAAAGTTTTTAAAGTCTTGATGTCACCTTTTGCGAAAGATGTTACAATCATTTCGTAAGCTATATTTGCTCCTTCTAAAAACTTTTCTTTTACCTGTTCTTCTAACTCCAAATTTCCTTTTTCTTCAAATATTTTTTTATCTTTTTGAATATTTTCATTTTCTATTTGACTTGCTATAGGATTAAAAGGTTTCTGTTGATGTCCAGTTTTTCTTCCAAGAATTCCTCTTAATCTTAAAAAGATAAATCCAGCTATCATGGCTAAAAGTATAATGTCTATATATTCAAAATTATTACTCATATAATTTTGATTATATTACTTATGTGCTGTATTATGCAAATATAACTTAAAAAAAAATAACATGAGAATATTACTAGCTTTTATTATTATATTACCTTTAGTGGAAATTTACTTAATGATTAAAGTTGGAACTATAATTGGGACCTTAAACACCCTAATATTAATAATTTTTACTGCCATAGTTGGTGTTTATTATGCCAGAATAGAGGGTATAAACACATTAAGATCAGGTATTTCACAATTAATACAAAATCAAACTCCTGTTTATGAGTTAATCTCAGGTGCGACAATTGCTTTTGCTGCTGTAATGTTAATTTTTCCAGGTTTTATGACAGATATACTTGGTTTCATATTAATTTTTCCCATCACAAGAAAAATTTTGATACATAGTTTTTCTTCTAAATTTAAAAAAGAAAAAACTAAAGTAAATGATGAAAATATTATAGATATTGACTCTGAAGATATTAAATAAATATAGGATAAGTTAAAATGGAATATAAAATAGTAACAAAATTTTTAAAAGATATTTCTTTTGAAGTTCCTAATGCTGAAACATTATTACTTTTTGAAAATGATATTCATAAATATAATCTAAAAATTGATATTAAAAGCAAAGTAATTAAAAACAAATTAATCCAAGTAGATACGATCTTAAAATTTTTGGACGAGACAGCATCAGAAAGAAAAGCACAAGTAGAAGTTACTGTTGCTGCGGTAGCAAATATTGATGGTGATTTAACTGATAAAGAAAAATTAGAGAGAACTTTACTGGTTAGTATACCTACTGAAATTTACCCATATTTATTTGAAGTATTTTCTTTTTTAATAGAAAAATCAGGATTACCAAAATTAAAAGTTGAAAAAACTGTTGATTTTGAAAAACTTTATCAACAAAGAAATAAGTAATTATTTAAAAAAGTTTTTCTTCAATTCTTTTTTTAAAAAAATTTTATGTGCTAAAATTTCATCCTTATTTGGCAAAATTACTTTTTTTGAATAATCTAAGTTATTATTCAATTTAACTTTTTCTTTGTTTAAAATCTTTTGAGTATTAAAATTAAATTTTGGTTCTTTTTGTTCGATAAGATTAACATAAACCTTTGTTAGTAATTGACAGTCTAATATTGCACTATGTTTTTCTCGTTTAGTATTATCTATTTTGTATCTTTTACATAATGCATCAAGACTATTAGATGAGTTTGGAAATTTTATTTTAGCTAGCTCTAAAGTATCTACTACGTTTTCTGTGATTGATCCCTTATTAAGAATTTTTAACTCATTATTTAAGAATGATAAATCAAAAGGTGCATTGTGAATAACTAATCTTTTGTCTTTAATAAATTTTAATAAATCATCAGCTATTTCAGAAAATTTTTCTTTATCAGCTAAAAATTCATCTGAATAGCCATGAACCCTTTGAGCATCAGAAGAAACTTTTCTTTCTGGATTAATATATTTATGAAAAAAATTATTAGTAGGTATTTGATCTTCTAGCTCTACACATGCAACTTCTACTAATCTATGTCCCATAGAGACACTCAAGCCTGTTGTTTCAGTATCTAATACCACTTCTTTCATTTACAAAATTTCTTTTAAAATTTTTTTTATACCTATTTTAACAGATTTATTAGTAAAATCATTTTTAATTATAAAATTTGATTTCTTCTTTTTGTAATCAAGTGGTAGTTGAATATTTTTAAATTTACGTATTAATTTATTGTTAAAATTTTTTCTTTTTTTAAGTCTCCTTATAATATCTGATTTATTTGATTGAACAAATACAAGTATATCATTTTTTTTATTAATCTTGTTCTCTAATAACAGGGGAATATCTAAAATTAAAATATCTTCATTACTATTTTTTTTTAAAAAAATATTCATTTTTTTTCTTATTTCTAAATGAACAATTTTAATGATCTTTCTTAAATTAATTTGGTTAGCTAATATAGCGTTTGAAATTTCTTTTTTATTTATTGGAAACGAAAAAATATATTTTGGTAAAGCCTTTTTTAATTTATTAAAAATTTTTTTATCTTTTTTATATAATTTATTTACTTCAACATCTGCGTTAAATACTGGATAACCAAAGTTTTTAGCCACATAACTTTTGCCTGATCCAATTTCTCCTACAGTTCCAATTCTAATCATTAATCTAATATTTTAATTATTTCATCGTTGATTTCTGGATTAACATCTGTCCATAATTTAAACGAGGCTTGAGCTTGATATAAAAACATCATTTGTCCGTTCATTATTTTATTTCCTCTTGATTTTGCATTTTTTAAAAAATTAGTCTCTTTAGGATTATAAATTAAGTCATAAAAAAGAGTATGTTTGTTGTTCAAATAATCACTAAAATCAATTTTTAAATTTTCATTTTTTGTTAATCCAACACTAGTAGTATTGATAACTATATCACATATAGGAGGTTTTGTTCCCCAGTCAATAATTTCAATTTTAGGAAATTTTTTTTTTAATTCTTTCGATCTAAATTTGGTTCTATTTGTAACATAAATTTTATTTGCTTCTCCAATTCCATCAATTATAGATGAAGTAACTCCACCAGCTCCTATTACAAAAAATTTAAAATTATCAGTAGTTTCATAACCATATTTTTTTAATAGTGTTGCGTAAAACCCTATGCTATCTGTATTAAATCCAACCACTCTATTATCTTTTTTAAGCAAAGTATTTACTGATTGGGTTTTTTCAGCAGTATAATCTAAGCCATCTAAATGTGGAATTATTTTTTGTTTAAAGGGCACTGTAACATTTACACCTCTTAGTTCATTTTTTCTTACCGCATTTACGATTTTTTCTAAATCCTCTTCATCAACTTTCCTTTTTTCATAAAAATAATTTACAAATTTATATTTTTTAAACCAATAATTATGTATTAATGGAGATAATGAATGTCCAATTGGATTTCCTATAACTAAGTATGTTTTCATAAAATTATAAATTTTCTAAATATTTTTTTATCTGTTTAACTGGTAGACCCATAATTGAATTTTCATCTCCTTCTATATTGGAAAATAATGATCTTCCGTCTGCTTCAATTTGATATACTCCATAAGCAAATAAATCTTTATCTTTTATTCTTAATAAATAAGATTTAATTTCGTCTAAATTAAGTTTTTTCATAGTTAAACATGAGGTATCTGTAAAATTCCATATCATAACACCATTTTTAGATATACAAACTGAACTGATTAACTGATGTTTTTTTCCATTTAATTTATTTAATATAAATAAAGCCTCCTCTCTAGTTGACGGCTTGGAAATAAGCTCACCATCTAGATCGATAACACTGTCTGCTCCTAAAACTATCCGATTTGGATTTTTACCACTTATTTTGTTAGCCTTTAGCTCTGCTAAATTTTTAGATATAGTTTCTGGTGTTTCTTTGTGTTTTAAAAGATGCTCTTTTATAACGTTTTCGTCAATATTAGATGGGATAACATTACAACTAATATTGTTATCTTTTAAGATTTGTTTTCTCACTTCACTTTTTGAAGCAAGTATAATTTCTAATTTCATTTGGAATTTATTATTTCATAAATTTTAATTATAGAAGCGGCTGTTTCTTCAACAGATTTTCTTGTAACATCAATTATAGGCCAACCATATTTCTTAAATATTTTTTTAGACATGTCTACTTCTTTAGAAACAGAATCTATATTTGTATAAGAGTTAGATCTTTCTTCTTTTAGTGCATTTAGTCTATTTTTTCTAACATCCAAAAGTCGGTTTGCTTCCGCCACTAAACCCACGACACATGCAATTTTTGGATTTGTAATAAGTTCTTTAGGAATTCTTTTATTTCCAATTATGGGTATGTTACAAGTTTTAAAACCCCTATTTGCCAAATAGATAGAAGTTGGTGTCTTGCTAGTTCTGCTTACACCCAGAAGAATTATATCCGATTCTTTAAGATCAGATAAAATTTTTCCATCATCATGAGCCATTGTAAATTGTATAGCTTCTATTTTTTCAAAATATTCTTCATCTAGTACATGTTGACCACTTGGTTTATGTGTTGCTTTTTTATTTAAAAGTTTTGAAAAACTTAAAATTAAATTACCAAGAATACCAAAACAAGGTATATGGTTTTTTTTTGTTTCTATTGCTAATACTTTTGCCAATTTATTATCTACAACTGTATATAAAATTATTGGATTATCTTCTTTTTTACAATTTTTAACTATTTTTTTAATTTGATTATCTGTTCTGACAAAAGAATATTGTTTGATTGAATAATTAAAATTAGAAAATTGAGCTTGTAAAGCTGAAAAAATACGGTCTAGGGTCTCTCCAGTAGAATCAGAGATTAAATAAATCTGGTATATATCTTGCATAATTATGTTTAAAAAACCTGTATAAGTTAAGATTATACATAATTTATAAAAAATATCTTAATTACACAATTATATAAACAAAATTTTACACTTTTTATCACTGTTAATAAATATATTATTAAAATGTTAGTAACTATTTAACATATATTTTTTATTTATTAAGCTAGATTTTAAATCTATTTTGTTTAATAAAATCATGTAATAAATTGTTAATAACTTTAATACACATAATTCACAGGGTATAATACTAATAATATAAATCTTATATATATTTTATTAATTAATGTAATGACAAATCCAATCACAAAATGTCTTAGAACAAAAAAATCACAAGATACAAAACCTATATGGTTTATGAGACAAGCAGGAAGATATTTACCTGAATTTAGAAAAATCAGAAAATTAAACCCTAATTTTATTAATTTATGTTTAAATGAAAATTTGTCTTCAAAAATCACTATACAACCTCTTAATAGATTCGAATTAGATGCTGCTATAATTTTTTCTGATATATTAATGGTACCATATGGATTAAATCAAAAAATTAGTTTTGAAAAAGATTTTGGACCAAAATTACAGTCTATTAATATAAAACAAATATCTGATATTGATGAAATTGACTTTTTAAATAAATTATATCCTATCTATAAATCTATTAAAAAAGTTAAAAAAAATCCAATTATTAAAAATAAAGATTTAATAGGTTTTGTTGGAGCTCCCTGGACTTTGTTAGTTTATATGATTAATTTATGTTCGCCTAAAAAAAAATTAATTAAAGATTTTTTTAAAGATCAATTTTTAATTAATAGACTTTTAAAAATCTTAGAAAAATTTTTAAAAATTCATATAGAGCAACAAATTAAAAGTGGCGCAACAGTTATACAAATTTTTGATAGTTGGGCCGGACTGTTAAATGAAAAAGATTTACCAAATTATGTTTATATTCCTACTTTAAATTTAGTAAATTATGTAAAATCTTTAGATGTACCAGTAATTTGTTTTCCAAGGGAAATTAAAAATTACAAAGAATTTTGTGAAATTGTTCAACCAGATGCTGTTAATATTGATTATAATATAGATCCAAAATTAATAGCAGAAAAAATAACAATACCTATCCAAGGAGGTTTAAATCCTAAAACTTTACTATCAGATAAAAGTACTTTAAAAAAAGAAGCCTTGAAATATCTAAATATATTTAAAGATCGTCCATATATATTTAATTTAGGACATGGAGTTATGCCCGAAACAGACCCAATGATGGTTGACTATTTGGTTAAATTTATAAAAGATTATTAACTATGAAAAAAGCAGTAATATTATTTAATTTAGGAGGTCCAGATAAAATAGAAAATGTTAAACCATTTCTTTTTAACCTATTTAACGATCCTGCAATTTTAAATTTACCATCGATTATTAGATATCCCTTAGCTAAATTAATTTCTAACAGAAGAACGCCTATAGCAAAAAAAATATATCAAGAAATAGGAGGATCATCACCTATTCTAAAATTAACAGAAGAACAAGCAATGGCACTAGAACAAAGTCTTAATAAAAATGACAATAATGAAAATTATAAATGTTTTGTAGTGATGAGATGTTGGCACCCAAGAGCCAACAAAGTAATAGATGATGTAAAATTTTACAATCCAGAAGAAATAATATTAATGCCATTGTACCCTCAATTTTCTGCTGCAACAGCTGGCTCTTCAATTAAAGAATGGAAGGATGTTTGTAAAAAAAATAGCTATAAAATTAAAACCAGCACTATATGCTGTTTTCCAACAGATAAAAATTTTATTCAAGCACATACAATAGAAATAGATAAAAAAATAAAGGATATAAATAATTTTAAATTAATTTTTTCTGCTCATGGTTTGCCAGAAAAAAATATAAAGAATGGAGATCCTTATCAATGGCAAGTAGAACAATCAGTTAAAGAAATAGTTAAAAATTTAAATTATGATAATCTTGATTGGGTCTTAAGTTATCAAAGCCGGGTAGGTCCACTAAAATGGATTGGACCTTCTACAGATGATATAATTGTAGAAAATTCAAAAATAGGAAAACACATAGTTTTAGTTCCAATAGCATTTGTTTCTGAGCATTCAGAAACTTTAGTAGAACTTGATATTGAATATAGAAAACTAGCACTAGATAATGGATGTAAACAATATACAAGGGTGCCCGCTTTAGGTACAAATGAAAATTTTATAAAAGCTATGTCCGAGTTAATAAAAAATAAAGATCGATATAAATTTAATGATTATTTATATCCACCAAAAATTCAATGTCCAAATCAATTTAAAAAATGTCCATGTTTGAATTCAAATTATGAATAGTTATTTATTATTTAAAAGCTTACATTTGATCGCTGTAATATCATGGATGGCTGGCTTATTATATTTGCCGAGAATATTTGTTTATCATAGTGACTCAAAAATTAATTTTAAAAGCTATCAATGTATTATCTTTCAGCAAATGGAAAAAAGATTAATGTTTTATATTATGACACCTGCAATGATTTTTTCTTGGTTGTTTGGAATTTTATTATTACACACAAGTAATTTTGAATTTTTTTTGACTTTATGGATTAATATTAAACTATTTTTAGTTATATTTTTAACTCTGTTTCACTTTTTTCTAATATATTGCCTGAATAGATTTAAAAATAATGAAAATAATTTTAGTGCTAAGTTTTATAGAATAATCAATGAAGTACCCACTATATTATTAATAATTATAGTTTTTATTGTAGTTTTTAAACCATTATAAGACTTGAAAATATTTAAAAATACATTATATTAAACTAATCAAATCTAAACTAATCCCTCATGAATTTACAAGAACTTAAAAAGAAATCACCAGTCGAGCTAATAGAACAAGCTGAAAAACTTGGAATAGAAAATCCTAGTACTTTAAGAAAACAAGAAATTTTATTTTCTATACTTAAAAAATTTGCACAAAACAATGAACTCATTACAGGGGGAGGAGTTTTAGAAGTTTTACAAGATGGATTTGGTTTTTTAAGAGCAATAGAATCAAATTATTTACCTGGTCCAGATGATATTTATGTTAGTCCAAGTCAAATAAGAAGATTTGGTTTAAGAACTGGAGATTCGGTAGAGGGAGAAATAAGAGCTCCAAAAGATGCAGAAAGATATTTTGCTATCTTAAAAGTTAATCAAATTAATTTTGAAAGTACTGAAAAAGCCAAAAATAAAGTTGCTTTTGATAATTTAACCCCACTTTATCCTGATGAACAATTAAAGATGGAAATTGAAAAAAGTAAAGTAGAAAAAAAATCAGATCAAACAGCAAGACTAATAGATTTAGTTAGCCCAATAGGAAAAGGACAAAGAGCATTAATTGTTTCACCTCCAAGAGCTGGAAAAACAATGATACTTCAAAATATTGCTAATTCTATAGCATCAAATCATCCTGAATGTTTTTTAATGGTACTATTAATAGACGAAAGACCAGAAGAAGTTACGGATATGCAGAGGTCAGTTAAAGGAGAAGTAATAAGTTCTACTTTTGACGAACCTGCTTCAAGGCACGTAGCTGTTGCTGAAATGGTTATAGAAAAGGCAAAAAGATTAGTAGAGCACAAAAAAGATGTTATCATTTTATTAGACTCTATCACTAGATTAGGAAGAGCTTACAATGCAGTAATCCCAAGTTCTGGGAAAGTCCTTACAGGTGGTGTAGATGCTAATGCTCTACAAAGACCAAAAAGATTTTTTGGAGCAGCAAGAAATGTTGAACAAGGTGGATCTCTTACAATTATTTCTACGGCCTTAGTTGATACTGGAAGTAGAATGGATGAAGTTATTTTTGAAGAATTTAAAGGAACTGGAAATAGTGAACTAATACTTGATAGAAAAGTTGCAGATAAAAGAATTTATCCTGCCTTAGATGTAACTCGATCTGGCACTAGAAGAGAAGAATTACTTTTTGAAAAAGGTGATTTACAAAAAATGAATGTCCTAAGAAGAATTATAAGTCCTATGGGAACAATGGATGGCATAGAATTTTTAATATCTAAACTCAGAGACACTAAAAATAATGCAGATTTTTTTACTTCAATGAATAATCCTAACTAATTTACAAAAAAATTAATTAATTAATCAATTTATAATCCTTAAAATTCACAGTATAATAAATGTGATGACAATATATGCTTTATCCTCTGGTCCAGGCTTATCAGGCGTAGCAGTAATTAGAGTATCTGGGGAAAATGCTTATCATGTGTTAAAAAAACTTACTCAGGGTAAAATGCCAGAGCCTAGGGTAGCTACTCTTAAAAAAATCAATAAAATAGACACAAATGAGCTTATAGATGAGGGTGTAATTATATGGTTTCCGGGACCAAATAGCTACACAGGCGAAGATTTGGTTGAATTTCACATTCATGGTAGCAAAGCTGTAATAAGTACCCTGCTTGCTTCAATTGCGCTTATCAAAAAATGTCGCTTAGCTGAACCAGGTGAGTTTACTAAAAGGGCATTTCAGAATGGAAAAATTAATTTACTTAAAGCAGAAAGCATAGCTGATTTAATCTCAGCAGAAACTGAAATACAAAGAAGACAGGCAATAGAAATTATGGAAGGTAAATCTTCTAGAAAATTTAACTCGTGGAGACAAAGTTTAATAAAAATTTTATCACATATTGAGGCTAAAATAGATTTTCCAGAAGAGGCATTACCAAAAAATATTATTGAAAAAATAAAAAAAGACTCGAAAAAAATAATAGAAGAAATTGAAAAAACTTTAAACGATAAAAAAGTTGGAGAAAGGATTAGAGAAGGATTTAAAATTGCAATTGTAGGACCTACAAACGCTGGAAAATCAAGTTTATTAAATTATTTATCTCAAAGAGAAGTTGCGATAGTGTCAGCTACTGCTGGGACAACGAGGGATGTAATAGAAACTCATTTAGATTTAAAAGGCTATCCAGTTGTTATTTCAGATACTGCAGGTATCAGAGATTCTAAAAATGAAATAGAAAAAAAAGGAATAAAATTAGCATTAAAAAGAGCTGAGGAAGCTGATTTACGATTAGTTGTGGTTGAGCCAAAAAGCCTTGATTTTACTGGTTTTTTAAAGGATTTTTTCGATGATAATTCTATTTTAGTAGTAAATAAATCTGATTTATTAAAAAAAAATATAGAGAATCAAATAAATAAAATGGATCACGTTTTTATTTCAATTAAAAATAATACTAATTTAAATATTTTAATTTCTAAAATTAAAGATAAATTAAAAAATAAATTTGTTAGTAATGAAAATACATTGATTACAAGAGAGAGACATAGAAATCATTTGGAGCATTGTCTTGTAAATATAAAAAATTTTCTTAATAAAAATGACGTTCAAGATTATGATAAAGCTGCAGAAGATTTACGTTTGGCTACTAATCATTTGGGAATAATAGTTGGAAAAGTTGATGTAGAAGAGATATTAAGCAGTATTTTTAACGATTTTTGCATAGGGAAATAGTATCAGTTTTATGCGGTTTTTTTGAAAAAAAATGATGAAATCGTTCGTAATTCTCATTAATTTAAGATATTTCACCTCTTAACTTGTAAATAATTAATTCATCTGTAAGTTCAATCTATGAGTAAAAATTTTTTATTCGATGTAGTTGTGATTGGAGGTGGCCATGCTGGGTGTGAGGCCGCTTCTGCATCTGCTAGACTAGGTGTTAACACTGCGTTGTTCACACATAAAATTGAAACGATTGGTGAAATGTCCTGTAACCCAGCAATTGGCGGACTTGGTAAAGGTCATCTAGTTCGTGAAATAGATGCTCTTGATGGATTGATGGGTGATGTTGCTGATAAATCTGGTATTCAATTTAGGTTATTAAATCGAAGCAGAGGACCAGCAGTAAGAGGCCCTCGAACTCAATCTGATAGATCTTTATATCGAAAATTCATGCAAAAAAGTCTCTTAAGTCATTGTAATTTATACGTTTTTTCAGATCCTGTGATTAAGTTTATTTTTCAGAAAAATGAAGTATCAGGTTTTGAGACACAATCAGGAAAGCAAGTTTTTTGCAAAAAATTAATTTTAACTACTGGAACTTTTTTAAATGGCTTGATTCATATTGGTGATAAACAAACGCCAGCAGGTAGATACAATGAAAAACCTTCCACAGGATTAAGTGAACAATTACAAAAATTTAATTTTAAAATTGGAAGATTAAAAACAGGAACTCCACCAAGACTTGACGCTAAAACTATAAATTTTAAAATTTTAGAAGAACAATTTGCTGATCACGATCCTTATTTTTTTTCTTTCTTAACAAGAAAAAATATTAACAAACAAATTTCTTGCAGAGTTACTTATACAAATTTTGAAGTTCATAAAATAATTTCAAAAAATTTAAAAAAAAGTGCCATGTACTCTGGTAACATAAAGGGACTTGGTCCAAGATATTGTCCATCGATAGAAGACAAGGTAGTTAAATTTTCAGATAAAAATAATCATCAAATATTTTTAGAACCAGAAGGTTTAAACGATGATACAATTTATCCTAACGGAATTTCAACATCCTTACCTAGTGAAGTGCAGCAAGAAATATGTAGTAAAATCAAAGGGTTAGAGAATGTCATAATAAAAAGGCCTGGTTATGCAATAGAATATGATTATGTTGATCCAAGAGAGCTATTTTTAACACTTGAAACAAAAAAAATTAGAAATTTATTTTTGGCTGGTCAAATTAATGGCACTACGGGTTATGAAGAGGCGGCTGCTCAAGGTTTAATTGCAGGCATAAATGCTGCTCTTTTTGTAAAGAATCAAGAACCATTTATACTTGATCGGTCAGATGCATATATTGGTGTGATGATAGACGATCTAGTCACCAAAGGAGTTGCTGAACCTTACAGAATGTTTACTTCTAGAGCTGAGTATAGGCTTTCCTTGAGATCAGATAATGCTGACCAAAGATTGACCCCTAAAGGTATAAATATTGGTCTTATATCTGAGAGACGTAAAAACATTTTTCTTGAAAAATTAAAGAAAATTAACCTTATTAATGATAAAATGGATAAACTATCATTATCACCATCTAATGCAGCTAAATTTGATATTAAAATTGCGAAGGATGGAGTTAAAAGAAACGCTAAAGTTATTTTAAGTCAAAAAGGAGTTAACATGAAAAAAATCAGGGAAATTTGGCCATCAATTCCTCTAGTTAATTCCGATATTGATGAACAAATGGAGATAGAATCTCATTATATTGGCTATATGGGTAAGCAAAAAGCCGATATTTTGGCATTTAAGAGGGATGAAAATTTAATTATACCTGATGACATTAAATATGATGATTTAAGTGGACTTTCTAATGAAGTTAAATCTAAATTTAAATTAATTAAGCCTAAAACACTAGGTCAAGCTCTAAGAATTGAGGGAATTACTCCTGCTTCTGTATTTATATTATTATCTTTTGTTAAAAGGTCTAAATATCTTAAAAGAGCTTAATGGATCGAATTGAACAAATTCAATTTTTTCAAAAAAAAATTAAAGTTTCACGTGAAACATTAAATATATTACTAAAATTTGAGGAATTATTAAAAAAAAGCAATAAATCATTAAATTTAATAGGAAATTCAACAATTAATAATATATGGATAAGGCATTTTACAGATTCTGCACAACTTATTGATTTAATTGATAAAAATGATAGTATTTTAATAGATGTTGGAACTGGAGCTGGTTTACCAGGAATTGTTCTATCGATAGTACTTAAGGACAGAAAACAAGCTCTTGATATAAAGCTAATAGAAAAAAGCAAGAAAAAAGCTTCTTTTTTAAAAGATGTCATAAGAAAATTAAATTTAAAAGCTCAAGTTATGAATATAAATTTATTAGACCATGAACCATACTTGGTAGGAGATATCATAACAGCTAGAGCATTTAAACCTTTAGACATTTTTTTGAGTGTTTTACAAAAAAAAGTCAAAAAATATAAAAAAATTATTATTTTTTTGGGGAAAACAGGGAAAAATCAGATTGAGGAGGCTTCTAAAACTTGGGATATTAAGTATAACCAAAGGGTGAGTATTACTAATAATGATTCGTTAATTTTAGAAATTAATAATTTTAAAAAAAAATAAATTGGAAAAAAAACAAATCATTTCTGTTATTAATCAAAAAGGCGGTGTAGGTAAAACTACTACTGTTATAAATTTAGCTACGTCACTTGCATTATCTAATAAAAAAGTTTTAGTTATTGATTTAGATCCCCAGGGAAATGCCACAACAGGACTGGGCCTTTCAAATCAAGAAAAAGATAAAACAATTTACGATGTTTTAAATGGTAAATTTAATTTTAATGATGTTATTAAAAAAACTCAAATTGAAAATTTAAATATCATATCATCAAATGTTGATTTATCAGGACTCGAAGTAGAAACTGCCAATGAAAATAGAAGAGCCTTTTTATTAAAAGATAAGATCAAATCTTTTTTAGAAAATGAAAAAAATAATTATGAATATATATTCATTGATTGCCCTCCATCTTTAAGTTTACTAACTATTATGGCTCTCGTAGCGGCTAAATCATTAATAGTACCGTTACAAACTGAGTTTTTTGCTTTAGAGGGCTTAAGTCAATTAATGAAAACAGTTGAAAGAATTAAGTTAAAATTAAATCCAGATTTAAATATCAGAGGTGTACTTTTAACAATGTTTGATAAAAGAAATAAGCTTTCAGCCGAGGTTGAGTCTGAAGCAAGAAATTTTTTTAATAATAAAGTATACAAAACAGTCATACCTAGAAATGTTCGATTATCAGAAGCACCATCTCATGGTATTCCAGTATTAGTTTATGATAAACTATGTGCTGGATCAAAATCATATATAAGTTTTGCTGAAGAGTTTTTAAAACAAGAAAATGTTATGGAAAGTGCAGCATAATGATTGAAAATAAATTAAAGAAGGGACTTGGCAGGGGTCTGTCCTCCTTAATAGGTGATAATTCTAAAAAAGCTTTAACTAATAAAATTCAAATTCAAGATGTATTCCGCAATAAATTTCAACCAAGAAAATATTTTAATAAACAAGAGTTAGAAGATTTATCTAGCTCAATTAAAGAAAGGGGAGTAATCCAACCCATTATAGTTAGACCATCAAAATCTTCCGAACATAAATATGAATTAATCGCAGGAGAGAGAAGATGGTTAGCTTCACAAAATGCTGGTTTAAATGAAATACCTGCAGTTATTTTAGATATAGACGATGCTCAATCACTAGAATTTGCAATTGTTGAAAATGTACAAAGGCAAGATTTGAACCCAATAGAGGAATCTAGAGGATACCAAAAATTAATTGAAAATTTTAATTATGATAATGATAAATTATCTAAATTTGTTGGTAAAAGTAGAAGTTATATTGTTAATTCTTTAAGATTATTGTCTTTACCAAAAGAAGTTTTATTAATGGTTGAAGAAACAAAGTTATCCGTTGGCCATGCACGATCTTTAATTGGTTTAGATAATGCAATATTTGTTGCACAAAAAATAATTAAAGAAAAACTTTCTGTCAGACAAACAGAACTTTTGGTTAAAAAATTTAAAAATAAAAGTTTTACTGTTGTTAAAAGAAAAGATGCTAATATATTGAATTTGCAAAAAGACTTAGAAGAAAAAACAGGGCTAGTAGTTTCAATTAATAATAAAAAAAATAATTCTGGTATGGTTTCTTTTGAATATAAAGACTTAGATCAATTACAAAGGCTTATAGGAATAATTAAGAGTAACTATTAGCCTTCTTGCATATTTTACTTAAATAATTTAAAAAAATAATAGATGAATTTTGGGCATTAAGCTTACATTCTAATTCAATTTTATTAAGATTAAAGATTATTTCCTTAAGATAATTAAGTTTAAAAATGTTAATTTGTTTTTTAACATCTACTTTTTCTTTCCAGAAAATTGGTGGTTTATAATTATCAACCAATACTTCTGAATTTTTTTGATTGTTATTTTGCTCTTTTATTTTAATTAATCTTTGAATTTTACTACTTAAAATTTTTAAAATTAAAATATAATTAAAAGAAGTTAGATTTAGTTCAATTAGATTTTTTCTAAATCTTATAATATCCCCATTTAAGCATGTGTTAACAAATTTTCCAGTATCAATTTCTTCACTATAATTAGTTAAATCTTTAATATTTTCAAAAGTAATCTTTTTCGAAAAATTACTAAATGATATAATTTTTATTATTTCATTTCTTAAGTTAATTCTATCTCCATTTGCTCTGTTTAAAATTAAATTTTTTGATTCGTTAGAAATATTAATATTATTTTTTTTTAACTCTTGGTTTAAGATTTTTGCTAAATCATCTATTTTATCTTGATAACAAGGAATACAAAAAACTTTTTTATTTTTTTCAGATAAGTTTCTTAATTTAGATTTTTTATCTAACAATTCTGAAATCATTATAAGTGAAATGTTACTATTATTTTTCTCTATGAAATCTAATAAGTATTTTTCAAATTTATTTGAAGCTTTATTTATTATAATAACTTTTTTATTTATAAATAATGAGTCAGAATTAATTTCTTCATAAAATATATTCTCTGATTTTAATATTTCTTCTTCCCAAAAATTAAGAGTTTCTATTTTTTTAAATTCATCAACTTTTTGAGCTTTAATTAATTCTTTGATTTCTATTTTCAATCCTGAATTTTCACCATATAAAAGAAAAATATTTTTATCTTTACTAAAATTATTTTTAGTAGTTTCGTATGATTTAAGTATCATTTTAAATGCTTTGGTTAATTCTTAAAATTATATCGTTGGCTAATTTAGAAATTATATTTCTTATTACAGATTTCTCAAGGTTAATTGTTTCTGAAATCTGTGATTGTTTATCATAATTTAGAGAATTAATTAATCTTTCCGAATAAAAATAGTTTCCCGAGTCTAAAATTTTAGCTTTTATATCAACTATAATTTCCATTTTATAGGTGACAATTTTACCAGTCTTATCTTTAACAGCATCAGATTTATTTCTCTCTACATCTATTTCCAAAATTATTTTTTTGGTATTTTCTTTTACTTTTTCTTTTCTTTCAAATCTAGTAACTCTGTCAATTATATCTTGAGCAATCTCTTTATCACCTGATAAAATACTATCCTGAATATAAAAGTTAATATCTTTTGCGGAATATATTGGTACATACCCGCATTCTGATATTAGAATTATTGATAAAAACAATAGAATAATTTTTAATTTTTTATTAATCATTTTAAGTTATGAAGTTAATTATTTTGTTTTTAATATAAATTATCTTTATAATTTTTTTTCCATCAAGGTATTTTTTAACATTATTAATCTCGAGTGCCTTTTTTGATACTATAGTTTCTTCTGAATTTAGCGGCAAATGAATTGAGCCTCTTTTTTTACCATCAATTTGAATTATTATAGTAGATTCTTTATCTTCTATAAGATTTTTGTCGTATTTTGGCCACTCAACATTTTTAAGTAAAATTTTTTTATCTAATTTTTTTAAACATTCAGAAGCTATATGTGGAATGAGTGGCATTATTAAAATCATTTTTGTTTTTAAAATTTCTATAATTATCTTATTTGGTATATTTTTATTTTTAATTTGTTTATCTAATTCGTTATACATTTCATATATATTAGCGACAACAACGTTATATTGAAAATTTTCTAAATTTTTAGTTATATTAAAAATTTTTTTATTCATAAATTTTGATAGATCATCTTTATGAATACCATTTTCTTTTGGATTTCTTTCAAGAGCTTTGTTTGTCAAATTCCAAATTTTTTGAATAAACTTATAAGAAGAGGAAATTCCATCATCTGACCACTGTATGTCTCTACTTGGTGGGCTATCTGAAAGTATAAACCATCTAACTGCATCTGCTCCATAAATTTTGATAACTTTTTCTGGATCCACAACATTTTTTTTTGACTTAGACATTGCCTCTAATGGTCCTACAGTTATTTTGTTTGTAGAGTTTTTAACTTCATATTTATTGTCTTTATTTAAAATAATTTCATCAGGATAATAATATTTGCCTTTTTCATCTCTATAAGTTTCGTGACATACCATGCCCTGAGTAAAAAGCCCTTCAAATGGTTCTTTTATCTTAAATTTTTCATTTTTAAATGAGAGAGCTCTCATAAAAAATCTTGAATATAAAAGATGCAAAATTGCATGTTCAACACCACCAATATATTGATCTACAGGCATCCAATAATTAACGTCATCTATATTGTAACCATATTTTTTTTCTTTAGGTGAACAGAATCTTAAAAAGTACCAGGAAGAATCTACAAAAGTATCAAGTGTGTCTGTTTCTCTTATATAATTTTTTCCATTTATTGTGATATTTTTCCAAGCGGTATGTTTTTCTAATGGATTACCTACACTAGTAAGTTTTACATCATTAGGTAAGGTTACAGGTAATTTTTCTTTAGGAATAACAAATGTTTTACCATTTTCATCATACATTATAGGAATGGGACATCCCCAATATCTTTGTCTTGAAATTCCCCAATCTTTTAATCGGAAAGAAATTTTTTTTTCACCTATTTTTTTTTCTTTTAAAATATTTATAACCTTTTCTATAGCTTGTGTTTTTTTTAAGCCATTAAGAAATTCTGAATTTATTATAATTCCATCACCAGTATAAGCTTCTTGTTTAATCTTAAATTGTGATTCTTTTTTATTTAAAGGTAAAATTACTGGTTTTATTTTTAAATTATATTTTATTGCAAAATCTAAATCTCTTTGATCATGAGCTGGACAACCAAAAACTGCTCCCGTTCCATAATCCATTAAAACAAAATTTGCTACAAATACTGGCACCTTTTCATTAGGATTTAAGGGGTTTGAAGCTAGTAAGTTTGTTTTAAAACCTAACTTTTCTGCATTAGCTATTGCTTCTTCTGTAGTCCCCATTCTTGAACATTCTTTTTTGAATTTTTGAAATTCTGAACTACTTGAAAATTCATTAGCAACAGGATGGTCTACTGAAAGAGCTAAAAAAGAAATTCCAAATAAAGTATCAGGCCTTGTAGAAAAACATTTAATCTTATCAAATTTTTTTGAACCAGATATACTAAAATCTATTTCACAGCCAATTGATTTACCTATCCAGTTTTTTTGCATAAGTTTAACTTTGTCAGGCCATTTATCTAATTTTTCTAAATCATCGAGTAAATCTTGAGAGAATTGTTTGATATTAAAAAACCATTGGGAAAGTTTTTTTCTTTCAACATCCGCACCAGATCTCCATCCTTTACCATCTATAACTTGCTCATTAGCCAATACTGTTTGATCTATAGGGTCCCAATTGACGTAGGTTTCTTTTTTATAAACTAAACCTTTTTCATATAATTCAATAAAAAATTCTTGTTGATGTTGATAATAATTTGGATCACATGTTGAAATTTCATAGTCCCAATCTATTGATAATCCTAATAAATTAAGTTGTTTTTTCATTGTATTAATATTTTTTTCAGTCCAGGTTTTAGGGTGCAAATTATTTTCACGAGCTGCATTTTCTGCAGGCATACCAAAAGAATCCCAACCCATTGGATGAAGAACATTAAAATTATTATATTTCTTATATCTAGCTAATACATCTCCTATGGTATAATTACGTACATGCCCCATATGAATTTTACCCGAGGGATAAGGAAACATTTCTAGACAATAAAATTTTTTATTATTTTTATTTTTAGAAATTTTAAAAAAATTATTATCTTTCCAGAATTTTTGCCAGCTTTCTTCTACGACTTGAGTATTATATCTTTCCATAAAAAACTTAAAAAAAACTAATTTTTTTCTCTAATTCTTTGAGCGTGGTCGCCTTTTTTCTTTTTAGTTTTTTTACTATTTTTAGCATAAGTAGTTTTTTGTAATTTGGTAGCTAATTTTAAAATAGTGTCTTTAATCTCTTTTTCTAAAGAAGAAGAAACTTTACTAGTACTACAAATATTAGATTCGTTACAAATTTTTTTGTGAATTGAAACATTTATACCATCTGATCTTATTTCATTTGATAAAAACCTAACAGTAATTTTAATTGACTCATTTGTTGCCGAAGCATCATTGTACCAATCAGTAATTATCATACCTCCAGCATAATCAACATTTGCTAATGGTAAAAAATCAAGAGTTTCTAAAGCAGCCCTCCATAAAACATTCGATGATGAAAATTGGAAAACTCCACCATCTTTTTTAAAAATGTTTTCAACAGCTACTGATCGTCCTTCTTCAATAGCTTGCCTAGCCCTAACGTCAGCGTTTGCATCTATTTTCCTAGCATCACCTGGATCCCATTTAGGGAGCTTGCAATTTTGCAAAAATAATGTGCTTAAAATTAATAAAATAATAAGTGTGATATTTTTTTTATGAAATCTTTTAAAATGATACATATTTTGAGTTTAATGATATTATTAATTATATTAAAAAATATAATATTTCAAAAAATACCTTCCAAATAGCAAAAAAAAAGCTTATTTTTCCTCGTTAATTGTAAAATGTGATAAAAATGCAACAATAATACAAAAAAAGAGCATAAATTGATAAAAATGATATAAAGCATGGTTTTTGGTGCTAAATTGCCACTATTCATATGAATAAACAAATTAACAAAGGAGATAATAATATGAAAAAAATGACAAAAATCGGTTTATCAGCACTTGCTGGTTCACTAGCATTGTCTGCTGCAAATGCCGGAGATTTCGGAATTTCAGGTTCAGTTACTATTTCTAATGCTTCAAGATCAGCAAGTATAACAGATGACACAGCTGGCGCTTCAACAAGTGGCGCAAGATTTGGTATGTCAAGAGCGTTTACACTTACTGGTGCAGGAGAATTAGACAACGGTTACAGCTGGACTTACTTTGCTGCATCTGCAACAGATGGTGGTTCATTCGGTTGGACTTCATCTGGAATGACTATGGACTTAGATGGTATGGGTCAAATTGGTTGGTTAAACAAAGCCGGCCCATTAGACGCAATAGATGACGTAGCACCTACAGCATGGGAAGAAGTATCAGATGGTATTTTTTCTAGAGATCAAGCTGGCGGTATCAGTGGTGGTTATCACGTAGATTACTACACACCTGAACTTGCTCTTGGAACTGTAGTAAGAGTTGCTTACGCACCAGAAATTAGTGGTACACCTGGAGACAAAGGTACTGCTGCTGGTTCTGCTGGTCAAGGTTCTGGACAAGCGATATCAATTAACACAAAACCTGTTGATGGTTTATCAATGGGAGCTGCTTACTCTAAAGTAGACCAAGTAAATACTACTTCTTTCGATGACGATAAAGAAGAAGCAATTGCTTATGTTAAATATGCTATCGGTCCAATAACTGTTGGTTACCAAAGAAACGTAGAAGTGCCAAACGAAAATGGTGGAACTACAAGTGGTAACGCTACTAACTCTGTACAATACTATGATGAAACATCATGGGGTGTTAGTTTCCAAGTTAACGATAACCTATCAATTTCTTACGGTGAAATAACAAACACTAAAGACTTTGGTACGAATGATGACAGTGATACAAATGTTGATGCAGAAGCAAAAGGTATTAACGTTGCGTATAACTTAGGTGGAGCTACATTAAAAATTCTTCACTCATCTTCAGACAACAACAACTACGTTACAACTGACGACAGAGACCAAACAGTTGTTGCTTTAGGATTAGCGTTTTAATTAATAAACTATTTCAAAGTATTATAAAAAACCGGCCTTTTTAGGCCGGTTTTTTTTTATCTTGTTTAAAAAATTTTATTGCACCAAATCCTTTAATATTCAAAATTTTTAGTTTTTTTATATTAAACTTATTTATGCCTCCTAAGGCATAAAACTTTATATTCTTATTTAGTGTCAGTAAATTAAACCTCGTTATATCTAAACGTTTATTATTTTTATTTTTAAAAATTGGAGATAAAAAGATTGCTTTACATCTTTGCTTTATTTTTTCGTTTATTTCTTTTTCCGAATGAGCTGACCCTATAACCAAAATATTCTTAATATTTAAATTAATATAATCCATCTTATTTTTAATAAATGATGGTATATAAATACCAAAAGCCTTTACTTTAAGAGCAAGCTTTATGTCATTTGATATAAAAAGTTTGTATTTCTTACGTTTACAAGCCTTTGATATCTTATAAAGATTTTCTAATTTATTAACATTTTTATAATTCCTATAAATCACACCTAAATTTGTGTTATTATGTTCGAAAAATTTAGGAGAATATTTATCTAGAAAAATATATTTTTTAGGAATTTTATTGTGCATAATATTATAAACAAAATAGAGTTTATTAAGTCAGAAATTAAACGAACTATTCAAAAAAAACAACCCAAAAGCCAGAACCCAGAAATTATTGCTGTAAGCAAAACTTTCCCTTCTGAAAAAATATTACCACTAATTAAGTATGGCCACATTCATTTTGGAGAAAATAAAATTCAAGAAGCAGAGGATAAATGGGTAAAATTAAAAGAGGAATACAATCATGTTAAATTACATATGGTTGGTAAATTACAATCTAACAAAGCTAAAAAAGCAGTTCAGTTATTTGATTACATTCATTCTTTAGACAATGCAAAACTCGCAGAAAAGATTAGTAAGTTTGAATTACAATTCAATAAAAAAATTAATATTTTTATACAAGTAAATTTAGGTAATGAAGAACAAAAATCTGGTATTACCAAATCTGATTTAAAAGGATTCTATGATTTTTGTACAAAAAATCTTTCTTTAAATATTATTGGTTTAATGTGCATTCCTCCACAAAATTTAGATTCTGTTAATTATTTTAATGATTTAAATAATCTAGCTAAAACATTTAACTTATCTAATTTGAGTATGGGTATGTCGCATGATTATATAGAAGCTATAAATTGTGGCTCTACTTTTGTTCGTATAGGTGAAATGATTTTTGGAAAAAGAATTATCCAATAAAAATTTTTGTCTTTTTGTTAATATATTTTATTAATTCTACCAAATCTCTTTTGGTAATTGCTACACAACCTTTTGTTTTACTGTAATTTTTAGTTAAGTGTAAAAAAATTGCACTTCCTTTACCGGCTATAATTGGATTTGTATTATAATTTATAACTATCAGAATATCATATTTATGATCTTTTCTGTGGAGTTTTTCATGTTTAAGATTTGAGGTAATTTTTATTTCTTTATTGTAATAAACACTACTAACATCATGGCACCAACCACTGTTTTTAGTAATTATTTTTTTTTCTAATTTAGTAAAAATATTTTTTATTCTATCTTTTCTGTAATAAAGCTTACCAAGAGTATATTTACCTTTTGGTGTAATTTCATCTCCTTCTTTTTTTTTAATTTTTAACCCTTTACACCCCAAAGAGCATTTATATTTAAAGTTCTTATAAGTTAAAAAACCATTCTTTTTAATTTTAATATTCATAGTGTATAATAATATTTATATGGATAATTTAAATATATTTGTAGTAAGAAATAAAGAATTAAGTAACATACTTCTTGAAATAAAGCCTTTTAAAAATGGGGAAATTTTATTTTTTGAAAATCTTTTATCTATTTTGGATTCTAGCTTATTAAATACTAAGGATAATATATTTATAATTACTGATTATTATGATGAAAAGAATTTTATTAAAAATTTAAATAAGATCAACAAACCAAATATAATTATAGTAAATCAAGCGAAGATTAAGAATTTAAAAAATGATAAAATTTTTAATTCAGAATATTTAAGTATACCATTCAAAGTTAATGAATTAATTTCAAAAATTACAATATGTTTTTCAAAGTATAGTTTCGAAGAAAAATCAGTTATTAATATTTTAGAGTATATTTTAGATGTTAATAAAAGAGAAATAATAAAAGATAATAAAAAACTTAAATTGACTGAAAAAGAAGTAGATTTTTTATTATACCTTAAAGATAATAGAGAACCAATTTCTAGAGAGAAAATTTTAAATAATGTTTGGAATTATTCATTTAAAACAGAAACACATACAGTTGAAACACATATTCATCGTTTAAGGAAAAAATTTTTAGATACTTTTGGTGAAGAAAATATTATTAAAAACAATAAAAAAGGTTATTCTTTATGAAGAGAAAAGTAGTTAAAAATCCTATTGCTAGAGATTTATTTACAGCTAAATATAAAAAAAGAATAGTTAAACCCAAAAAGGGAAAAGGTAGTTATAAAAGAAAAAATTAATTTAGCCTTGCCCCTATTTGTTGAATAACTTTTGAAGACATTTCTGTACCTTTTTCCAAACTTTCTTTAAGAGATAAGTTGTTTACGTAACCATGTAAAAACCCTGCAGCAAAAAGATCTCCAGCTCCTGTTAAATCAATAATTTTAAGGTCCTTTTTAACACCACACTCAACTACATCATTACCTTTTATAGCAACACTTCCCTTTTCTCCTCTAGTTAAGACAATAAGTTTTCCCAGTTCTTTTGAAAAATTAATTACTTCGTTAAAATTTTTTGCTTCAATTAGAGAAATAATTTCTTGTTCATTTGCAAAAGTAATATCTAGTTTATTTTTTACTAAGTTTAAAAAATGTGGCTTGTGTCTATCAACACAAAATTGATCAGACAATGACATTGCAACTTTATTTGCATTATTTATTGCTTTATCAAATGCCTTCTTGGGATCACCTTCATCCCACAAGTACCCTTCTAAAAAAATAATTTCACTGTTTTTTACTGCATTAATATCAACATCATTTTCGTTTATTTTTCCAGCTGTACCGAGGAACGTACACATAGTTCTTTCTGAGTCAGGCGTTATTAAAATTAGACAAGTTCCTGTTGGTAATTCTTCTTTTTTTTTAGAGTAAAAATACTCAACATTCTCTTTTTTAAGTCCATCTTCATATTTACTTCCTAGATTATCATCACAAACTTTACCAATAAATCCTACTTTATTCTGAAGTTGGGATAAACCTACTATAGAGTTAGCTACTGATCCACCTGAAACAGTTTTTTCAATTTTAAGATTAGATAACAACTTTTTAAATTCATTTTCATCAAAAATCAGTTTCATTGTGCTTTTTGTTAATCCATTGTTATTTAAAAAATCATCTTTTACTTTGCAGATGACATCAACAATTGCATTTCCTATTCCTAAAATTTTCATATTATGCCTTTTTAGTTTTTATTGAATTTTTTCTGTTAGGATAACAAGTAGTACAAATTTTACAAGTTAAACCATAACATTTTCTAGCCTGACAGTGTTGCCTTCCATAATATATTATTTGAAGATGAAGTTTATTCCATGATTTTTTTGGAAATAACCTTTTTAAGTCCTTCTCTGTCTGAATAACATTTTTACCATTGCTTAGACCCCAACGTTGAGCTAAACGATGAATATGAGTGTCCACAGGAAAAGCAGGATATCCAAATCCTTGAGACATTACCACACTTGCTGTTTTGTGGCCTACTCCAGGTAATTTTTCTAATTCATTAAAGGTTTTAGGAACTTTACCATTGTGAAGCTTTATTAAGTTTCTAGATAAAAAATATACACTTTTAGCTTTAACTCTAAAGAGACCTATACTCTTAATTAATTTTTCAATTTTTTTTCTTCCTAATTTTACAAAGTGTTCTGGTTGATTGTATTTTGGGTAAATATTTTTTGTAACATTATTTACATTTAAATCTGTACATTGTGCTGATAAAAGAACAGAAATAAGCAAAGTAAATTTGTTTCTATGTTTTAAAGGAATAGGAGTTTTGGGATAGATCTTATTTAAAATTTTTAATACTATTTTAGCCCTATCTTTTTCTTTCATTAATCAAAATTTAATACATTTCTCATAGAATAGAGGCCTGGTTTTTTGGTCTTTAACCACATCGCTGCTTTTATAGCACCTTCAGAGTATAAAGATCTATCATGTGCTTCATGCATCAAATTTATTGTTTCTTTTTTATCTGTCATTATTACAGAATGATTGCCTATTGTTTCACCTGACTTTGTAGAAAGAAAATTTATTTTATTTTTTGATGGTAAATAATATGATTTTTTATTTCTTATCATTTTAAAAACATTGTTTTTTGAAGTAATTTTTTTTCCCATTAATTTTTTTAAGTTTTTAGATTTTCCTTTGGCTATAGCTTCACCAAGCATGATTGCTGTCCCAGAAGGAAAGATTTTTTTATATTTATGATGTTCATCTAAAACTCTAGAAAGAAATGATGTATCAAGATATTTTGAAACTATTTCAGTAATATAAACAAGTAAATTTACACCCAAACTCATATTCCCTGCTTTTAAGACAGGAATTTTTTTTGATATCTTTTTAATATATTTTTCTTGTTTAGTATTAAATCCTGTAGTTCCTATTATTACTTTTTTTTTTAATTTATTTGCTATTTTTAAAACTTCAATGGTGCAAGCAGGTGTTGTAAAATCGATAATTATAGAAGCAGTTTTAAATGCTTCAACTGAGTTTTGTTTGACAAATAAACTTCCTATTTTTTGTTTTTTTGTAATTTTATTTTCTGTTAGAGCTACAATTTCAATATTTTTATTTCTATTAGCAGATTTAATTAACTCAAGGCCCATTTTACCCATGCATCCAGTGATCGCTATTTTTAATCTCTTCATGTTGATAAAACTTTAACTTTTTTTAATAAATTAGTCTAATTATTATTAATTTTTCCAAAAATTTTTTGCTTTTTCAAAAAAATCTTTAATACTAGGGTTGGTTTTTGAGTCTTCTAAACTCTTAAATTTTTCTAAAAGTTCTTTTTGTTCTTTACTTAAACCAATAGGTACTTCAGTTATAATTCTTATATATAAATCTCCATATTCCTTACTTTTCATTATAGGCATACCTTTGGCTTTTAGTCTAAATTGTTTACCACTTTGAGTACCTGATGGAATCTTAACTTTCGCTTTTCCTCCATCTATTGTTGGAACTTCTACTGTGGTTCCTAAGGCTGCGTCAGTGAGTGAAATAGGAAATTCATAAAATAAATTTTCTCCTGATTTTTTAAAAATATTATGACTATCTATTGAAATGAAAATGTATAAGTCCCCATTTCCTGATCCTTTTATGCCAGCCTCACCTTTTCCAGTTAATCTAATTCTTGTGCCATCATCTACACCGCGAGGTATATTGGTAGATATTTTCTTTTTTGCTTGTTTTTTTCCTAAACCTCTACAAGATTTACATGGAGAAGATATTTGTTCTCCTGATCCGCTACATTCTGGGCATGTTTGTTGTACTGTAAAAAAACCTTGATTAGATCTAACTCTCCCATGTCCATCACACATTGAACAAGTTGTAGGTTTTGACCCTGGTTCTGATCCATAGCCTGTGCATCTTTCACATTTCTCAGAAGACGAAAAACTTATTTCTTGTTTTTTTCCTTTATACGCCTCCTCTAAAGAAATATTTAAATCAAACCTTAGATCCGAACCTCTATATTGTTTAGATGTTCTGCTTCTTGAGTCCATTCCTCCAAAATCACCAAAGAAGTCTTCAAAAATTTCTGAAAAAGAGCCTGAAAAATCAAAATTTCCAAATCCTGATCTAGATCCTCCTCCTTCAAAAGCAGCATGTCCAAATTGATCATATTGAGCTCTTCTCTCTTTATCAGAAAGAATATGATAAGCTTCGCTTGCTTCTTTGAATTTTGCTTCTGATTCTTTATCACCTTTATTTCTGTCAGGATGATATTTAAGAGCTAATTTTCTATATGATTTTTTTAAATCTTCAGGGGAGGTTGATTTGTTTACGCCTAAGATTTCATAATAATCTTTTTTAGCCATATTTTTTTGACATCTTTAAATGTCTTTAAGCTTTAGGCGCTCTTTTCTTTGTTATCTGATTTTACTTCTTCGAAATCAGCGTCCACAACATTTTCTTTATTATCTTTGCCTTTATCATCTTTATCATTATCATCTTTTTTAGTATCTGGTTTTTTTTTATTTTTTTCTTGGCTTTTATATACTGCTTCACCCAGTTTCATCGAAGATTGAATTAATGATTGAGTTTTTTTCTTAATTTCTTCAATATCAGTCCCTTTTAATGCATTTCTAAGATCAGATATATTTGTTTCAATAGCTTTCTTTTCAGTTTCAGTGATCTTACTTCCATACTCTTTTAGGTTTTTTTCAGTAGCATGAATTATTGTATCGGCTTGATTTCTTGAGTCCACAGCTTCTCTTTTTTTCTTGTCTTCTTCTTTATTTGACTCTGCATCTTTAACCATTTTTTTTATATCTTCATCAGATAAACCACCTGAGGCTTGAATTTGAATTTTTTGTTCTTTGCCAGTTCCCTTATCTTTAGCAGAAACACTAACAATACCATCAGCGTTAATATCAAATGCTACTTCAATTTGTGGCGTTCCTCTTGCGGCAGGGGGTATTCCAACAAGTTCAAAATTACCTAGCAATTTATTATCTGTAGCCATTTCTCTTTCACCCTGCATAACCCTTATAGAGACAGCTGGTTGATTATCCTCTGCTGTAGAAAATACCTGACTTTTTTTCGTAGGTATGGTT